>Ga0247840_10004328_pt1 | contig 22628 bp, 19 predicted proteins | sample LaCruzMarch2015__FD_192404 | JGI IMG/M metagenome (GOLD analysis project Ga0247840, IMG submission 192404) | Freshwater microbial communities from meromictic Lake La Cruz, Castile-La Mancha, Spain - LaCruzMarch2015_17m | ecosystem: Environmental > Aquatic > Freshwater > Lake | place: Spain... | reverse complement strand
CAATCTCATTGATTTAGAACTAAGGATAGGTACATTAAAAAACTATGTGCTAGATTTTGTTTAGTTGAACTTAAGATTTAGTTTATTTCTGGTGATATTTTTTCACGCCAGAAAGATAATAGTCATAAAAATTTGACAAACAATAAATATTCATTATTATTAATAAAGTTTAATTATTATTTAATAAAAATATGAAAAATTGATTAAGATCTTCATTGTGAAAAGAGTATAGTATAGAAATTTGTTGAGTTAATATAAATATATGAGCTAGAATTAGTTTATATTCAATATGGTCTGACTGTCCAACAATATGAGATGTTACAGATATTAAACCAGGTAAAATATTTCTAAATGGTTCACAGTTTTTAGTTGATGATATTAATAAAATTGTTGAATGTCCAAATGTAGAACAAAAACATTATATTTCTGGTATTATATCATTTACATTTAATAGATATCAAGGAGCCATGGGAAATAGTACTCAAAAATAATAAAAAAATAATAACATTTATTTAATATGTAATTTAAAAAAATATGCCAAATTGACCTGTTCCAAAAAGGATCCAAGATTCAATTGATAAATTTAATGAAAAGAGAGAAAAAAGATTTCCTAAAATGGAAAATATAAATGATGATACTGTTAATGCAGTTAATCAGGTTGTAGAGTGAAAATCACAAGTACCAGAACCAGAAGAAAATGAAATATCTAATAAAGTTACTGATGAAGGAATTTTGAGATTAGTGTCTTTTTCAGATTATTCACAAGCAACTTGTTATCATGAATTAGGAGTTATTTGATTACCAGCTTCATCAATATTTAAATTAGAACTAAAACATGCTAGATTCTGGGGTAAATATGAGCCTTTAGCGGAATTAAAGGACAAAGCTAAATATTCACTTTCTTGAGAATTTTTATCTATTTCTGACTTTGAATATATTTTTTCAAAAAGTTGTAACAATGATGAACTTATTAGGAATTTTTTTACAGAGTTTATTGCTGATAAGGAAGGGTTAAAAAGTTGAATTATTAATTTTTTAAATAATTACACTGGGGATATTAATCCGTATTTAAAAGAGGTTCTCCAAACAATTTTTTGAGAAAATTTTATAGATTCTTGGATTGAATCTGATTAAATATTGTTTCTGTGAACTTTTTTCCTAGTATTAAGGAGGAAATTCAATTGTGGGTTAGAAATAAAAATAATATCATTTTTATTTCTTTTTTTTCTTTTTAAAAAATTATATATAATGAATAATCTATTATTAGCAATATACATGTAAAATTAAAAAATGGAAAAACCAACAATACCAAAAAATAAAGATAATTTATTAAATTTATTAAAACCTTATTCAAGATTTATTATTGCATTATTATTACTAACAATCTTGAGTAATTGATTAAATTTAGTAATTCCAAAAATTGTATCTAAAGCAATTGATAGTTATTCAAATTGAAGTTTGGATATTTATTTTGTAGTTATTGAATTTTTTATTGTTTCAACACTTATTTTTATATTTACATATTTTCAAAATATTACACAAGTCTATACATCAGAAATAGTTGCTAAGGATTTGAGAAATAAACTTATAAAGAAGATTTCTCTCCAAGATTATGATTATGTACAAAATACTACTCCTTCAAAATTATTAACTAATCTAACTTCTGATATAGATTCTATTAAAATGTTTGTTTCACAGGCAATTACATCAATAATATCATCAATATTTTTAATAATTTGAGCTACTGTATTATTACTATTAATAGATTGGAAATTAGCTTTAGCTGTATTATCAATTGTTCCAATTATTGGTATAGCTTTTACAATTGTTCTTTCAAAAGTCCGTAAACTATTTACTGTATCTCAGGAAACTATTGATTGGTTAAATAGAATAATAAATGAAAGTATATTAGGTTCATCTCTCATAAGATTACTAAATTCTCAAACATTTGAATATAAAAAATTTTTAGAAGCAAATGAAAAATCAAAAGAAATTTGATTACAAATTTTGTGATTTTTTGCTACTTTGATCCCATTTATAATATTTATTTCTAATTTAGCTATACTTATAATTCTTTTATTATGATGACATTTTGTGATTTTAGGAGAGATGAGTCTATGAGATTTTGCTGCCTTTAACTGATATTTATCTATATTAATATTTCCAATAATTATAATTTGATTTATGAGTTGAGTAATTGCTCAGGCTTCAGCATCATATAATCGTATTTCTCAAGTATTTAATGTAGAAGAAAAGCAAGAAAAGTGAGAATATAAGAGTATACTCAAATGAGAAATAAGTGCAGAAAATATTTCATTAAAATTTAATGAAAAATATATTCTAAAAGATATATCTTTTAAAATAAAACCAAATACAAAAAATGCAATTATCTGACCAACAGCAGCTTGAAAAACACAATTATTATATATTCTAACATGATTAATTGAACCAAGTTCTTGAATAACAAAATATGATTGAATAGATATCCATGGTTATAATAAACAATCGTTACATGAACAAGTTGGTTTAGTTTTTCAAGATAGTTATCTTTTTAATTTAACACTAAGAGAAAATATTGCATTTAGTAATATTGTTACAGATGAAGATTTGAAAAAAGCTATTGATACTGCAGAACTTAGAGATTTTGTTGATCAATTGCCTAATAAAATGGATACAATTATTTCAGAAAGATGAACAAGTTTATCCTGATGACAAAAACAAAGAATTATGTTGGCTAGGGCTTTAGCTATTAATCCGAAAATATTAATATTAGATGACTTTACTGCTAGATTAGATATTAATACAGAAAAAAAGATATTAGAAAATGTTATAAATAATTACCCAAATATAACTTTAATCTCAGTTACACAAAAAATAGAACCTATAAAAGAATATGATAATATAATTTTATTGATGGAGTGAGAAATATTAGCTGTTTGAATACATGATGAATTAATAAATAAATCTTTAGAATACATTCAAATATATAACTCACAATTAAGCACAAACTCAAATTATGAATTACACACTTAAAAAAGTTGATGACAAAGAAAAAAATAAATCTTATAAATCATCATTAAAAAAATTATATCCTTTGTTAAGCAAAGAAAAATTTAATCTGTTAGTCACAATGATAACAGTTATTATTAGTTCGCTTTCAAATTTAGTTTCTCCTATAATTATTTGATTTACAATTGATAATTATATAACTTCTAAAGATTATCATTGAATACTTGTTAATTCTTGATGGTTGCTTCTTATATTTATTATATGAAGTTTAGCTAGTTATATTCAAAATAAATCAATGTGATGAGTATGAAGGAGGCTTTTATTCAATTTAAGAAATAAGATTTTTAATAAATTAGAAGAATTACCTGTTGAATTTTTTAATCAAAATAAATCTGGTGATTTGATTTCTAGAATAAATAATGATACAGATAAACTAAATCAATTTATTTCTCAAGCACTAATGCAATTTATATGAAACTTTTTTTTGATAGTTTGAACAGGAATTTTTATGTTAATATTAAATTTTAAATTAGCTATTGTTACACTTATCCCTGCATTAATTATCTTAATAATTACACAAGCTGTATGACCACTGATAAAAAGAAAAAATTTCAAGAGTTTACAAAGTTTATGATGACTAAGCTCTGAAATTCAAGAAAGTTTAAGTAGTTTTAAAGTTATAATAGCATTTAATCGTTTGGATTACTTCAGAGAAAAATTTGAAAAATCTAACGAAGATAATTATAAATCAGCAGTTTCTTCTGGAATAGCAAATAATATATTTGTTCCAATTTATTGATTAGCATCAAATTTAGCCTGATTATTAGCTTTGAGCTATGGATTATATTTAATTACTATTTGAAGTTTTACGATTGGTTTATTAATAAGTTTTCAATTTTATGTAAATAATTTTTATAGTCCACTTCGTCAATTAGCTTCTGTTTGGTCTTCTTTTCAACTTGCATTAGCTTCACTAGACAGGGTTTGGGAAATAATATGATTAAATTCAAATATAAATATAATTAAAACAGATAAATCATTAAAAACGGACTCTATACTAGATTTTAAAAATGTGTCATATTGTTATATAGAGTGAGAATATATTCTTAATAATATAAATTTTTCATTAAAAAAATGAAAAACTTATGCCTTAGTTTGACCTACATGAGGTTGAAAAACTACAACAGCCTCACTTATGGCAAGATTATATGATCCTTGTTCTTGATTAGTTTTTTTGAATTGAAAAGACATTCGTAGTTATGAAGATAAGCAAAGAGCTGATATTATTGGTTTTATTTTGCAAGATCCATTTTTATTTTCAGGAACATTGAAAGATAATATTGTCTATTGAAATGAAAAATATTCAGGTTATACAAGTGAACAATTGATTGAATTATTAAAAGTATTAGATTTATATGATTTATTATCAAAATTTGATTGATGAATTGATACAAAAATCACAACAGGTTGAGAATCAATTAGTTTATGACAAAAGCAATTGATAGCTTTTGTAAGAGCTCTATTAAGAAAACCTAAACTACTTATACTAGATGAGGCTACTGCAAATATTGATACAGTAACAGAAAAATTATTAGAAAAAATTTTATTAAAATTGCCAAAAGATACGACAAAGGTAATTATTGCACACAGACTGAATACAATTCAAAATGCTGATGAAATATTTTTTATAAATTCATGAGTAATTACTCCTACATGATCTATGGAAAATGCATTGGATATGTTATTGCATTGAAAAAGAAATACTTAATTATCTCTTTAACTTGATGGTAACAACAACAAAAAAAAATGAATGAAACATTCATTTTTTTTGAACAAAAACACTTGAATATCAGATACTTTATGTGTTTAAGTCTTGTATATTATTATGCGAGAACATTATATAACAAATTCAATAATTATTAAATAGAAATAATAGAAATTCTATTATAAACGGCTTATTTAAAATAAAATAAAATGGTGACAAATATATATCATCAAATTATATTTATATACTTAATTGTGATTTTATTAAATCCTATATTTAGTAAAAAGTAAACAAAAAAAAATGAATGAAACATTCATTTTTTTTTTGAACAAAAACACTTGAATATCAGATACTTTATGTGTTTAAGTCTTGTATATTATTATGCAAGAACATTATATATTAAATGCATAAAAATTAAAATTTTAGTAATATAAGAAGTTTTATATATGGCTTATTTAAAACAAAATAAAATGGTGACATATACTTGCCACCTTTTAGATTTTTTTATGTATAATTAAAAATTTTACTGAATCATATTTCAGGATCATTATAGTTTATAAGTAATCATTTTTGTATAATCCAAACTTTATTTGATATAGATTCTAATAGATCTCTGTCATGTGATACAATAATCGTCGTACCATGAAATCATTTAAGCATATTTTTTATAACTTCTTTAGAATACAAATCTAAATGGTTTGTAGGTTCATCCATTATAATTATATGGGGTTTTACTAATAACATTTTAGTTAATGCAACTTTTGCTCTTTCTCAACCAGAAAGTGTTTTTATTATTTGGTCAACTTTATCTCATGATATGAGTAATCCTCATAAAATAGTTCGAATATTTTTTTGATTTTCATAATTCTTACTTAATTCATCTAATATACTTGATTCCATATCTAAATCATCTAAAACTTGAGAATATGATCATATTTTTAAATTTTCATTTATACTTATATTTCAATTTAATACATTGATTTCTCAAAGTAATGTTTTTAAAAATGTTGATTTTCAAGCTCAATTTTTACCTATTATTCATATTTTATCATGCTTGCTAACTTCAATGTATTCAGGTAATTTAACTATAGGATAGTTATATCATACTTCTAAATTTTCAAATTTCATTATTATTTCAGGAAGTCTCTTTTCTAAATGTATTTCTATAGATTTAACCTTAGATTCATTTTCAGGTTTATCTAAAAGTTCTATTTTATTTAATGCTTTAATTCTGCTTTGCACACTTGTAGCTTTTGCACTATTTGCTCTGAATCTGTTTATGTAATCTGTTTGTTTTTCTATTTCTTTTTGCTGTTCATTATAGTCTTTATAATCTTTATTATATCTTTCTTCTTTTTCTACTAAATATAATTCATAATTACCATGATATAGGTGTATTTTTTTACCAGATATCTCTGCAATTATATTAGAAGTATTGTTTATAAAATGAATATCGTGTGAAATAGATAAAATTGATTTTTTCCAGTTCTGACAAAATTTTTCTAAAAAAATTATTCATTCTATATCTAAGTGATTTGTTGGTTCATCTAATATTAATAGATCTACTTCTTGTATTAAAAATTTAGCTATCTGGACTTTTGTCTGTTCTCAACCAGATAATTGTAAAACATTAAAGTCTAATTGTTCACTCGTAAATCAGAAATATTTCAAAATATCTAATTGTAAATTATGTTTTTTAAATCAATCAACTAAGACTAATTCCTTGTTTAATTTTTCTATCTCCTCCCATAAATTCTTATCATTTTTTATTTTTTCTAATTTATAAATTTTTTCATTTATTTCTGAAAATATTTCTAACATTTCTTGTTTAAGTGAGTTTTCTTTTGATTTCCAGAATAGATCTTGTGATAAATATCATATTTTTAATCAGGGTGCTAATTCAATAATTCCATCATTTGTATCTTCTATTCATAATATCATTTTTAACAGTGTTGTTTTTCATGATCAGTTTTTTCAGATTAAGGCTACTTTGTCTGTATTATTAATTTTGAAATTTGCTTCGTGAAAAAGTTCAGTTTTTTCTATGTTTTTTGTTAGATTTTTAATAGAAATCAAACTAGATACTATTTGAGATTTACCAAAAAATAAATATTTTGGTATTGAATCTAAATCATATTCTTTAGAATCATTTTTAACTATATGAATTTTTTCTAATTCAAATTCTTTTTCTAAATATTTGTTTAATCTCTTGTATTTTGTCTCAATTTTTATTTTATCTCATTGTTCATTTAAAAAATCCTCACATAATTCTTTTACTTCTTCGTAAGTAAAATCAGGATGATGTTTAATAACTTTATTAATTATTTCATTTAACATTTGTATTATATTTTATTTACTATATATATAAACACTATTTTTTCCTTCTGGTTTATTTTTTTGTTCATTGAAATAATCATTCTCCATTTTAAAACAATATGAAACAAGTCTTCAGGAAGTTTTTAATTCTTTTTTTAGTTTTTTAAATAATATATTTTTTAGTACATCAGGCATTCAAAAAATATATAAAACATCATATTTGCTATAATCAACTTTTAATGCATTTCCTAAAATGATTTTAATATTTTTTTGGTTACTTAATTTTGTCTTAACTTTTGAAATTATGTAAAATAAAGGAGATAACTCTATTCAGGTAATATCAGAATTAGGGTTATTTTTAGCAATATAAATAGATACCAATGCAGTTCAACATCATATTTCCAAAAACTTTTCTCAAGGTTTAAGCTTTATTAATTCATTAATTCTTTCTAAATCCTTGTTTCTTGTTGGCACCCAAGGAGCAATTGATAAAAAAGAGAAAACAGATATTATAAATATGATAAATAATATTAAATGTAAATAATCCATAATTAAAAATGTATTAATAAATATTTTTCTATGTTGATTCGTTGACAGTATATGATTAATTTAATAGTTGTGAAATTTTTTTTTAAATAATATTTTATTTTTTATACATAATAAATATAATGATTCAATATTTATTTAAAATATTTCTATTTCGAATTTGAATTTAATGTATAATAATTTTTAATATGATTTATACTTATGTGTTAGTTATTTTTTTAATTTTATTTTTAGTACATTATTTTATATACTATTGTTTTGTTGTTATTTTTTGATTATTTAATTACAAAATATTACTTTGAATTATATTTTTCTTATTATCTATTAGTTTTATAATTACATCTTTATTATTACATTATTATAATAATCAATTACTCAAAAAGTTGTATTATATTTCTTCAGTTTGGCATTGATTATTATCATTTTTAGTTTTTTGATTTTTATTAATTCTAATAATTTCAGCTATATTACATTTATTTAATATTAATTTCAATATATTTATTGAATGATTAATAGTTGTAATATTTTCTGTATCAATAGTTTGATATTGAATTTATAATTCAAAAAATATTGTAATAACAAATGTAAATGTAAATATAAAAAATCTTCCAAGTACATGGAAAAATAAAAAAGTAGTTATGATTTCAGATGTACATATCTGAGCAATAAATTGAGATGACTTTATTGATTTAGTTGCTAATAAAATAAATGCTTTAGATCCTGACCTGGTATTTATTGTTTGAGATCTATTTGACTGAACTGATGGAGAGTTAAACGATATTGATAAACATATAAATAAAATAAATGCAAAACAATGAATATACTTTGTCAATTGAAATCACGAAACATATATTAGAGATGGTATTGTAAGTAAAACATTATTAAGAACAAGGATAAATATATTAGATAATGAGATTGTAAATATAGATTGAGTTCAAATTATTTGACTTAGTTATCTAGAAAAATGATTTTGATCACAAAATGTTGAAGATGTTTTAAATTCATTAAAAAAATATGATAAGAAAATCCCCTCAATTTTATTATTTCATACACCGTTATTCATACAGAATTTTATAGATTTTGGTATAAATTTACAATTATCTTGACATACACATAAGTGACAATTTTGGCCATACGGATATTTTTCAAAACTAATATATAATTGAAAAGATTATTGATTATATACTTATAAAGATTATAACCTATATACTTCAAATTGAGTTTGAACTTGGTGACCACCTTTGAGAATATGAAAAAAACCAGAAATAGTTTTAGTCAATTTTAAACCAATTTAAACTGGTGACAATATATTGTTACCAGTTTATTAAATATATTTGCATATTAAAAAAATAATTTTATAATGTCAATATTCATAGGTTCTTAAATATATGAATGGCTAGTTATTTTAATTTTATTAATTTAAATGAACTAGTTTATGTTTTATATTTTTACTCTCTAATTATATTTATTATGCATAAAGTAATGAGAAAAGTTGTTAGTCAAGTTTTACTTTTTACGGTTTTAACAGGTAATTTTATTTATTGAATATCTGCAAATGCAGAAAATGTTCCATGAGATACATATACTGTATTATTAGAGTCAAATCCAGTATGTGAAAGTGGTAAAAGGTATGCCAAAATAAACATAAGTGATGAAGACGGTGGCATGGATACTGTTGATAATAATATTTGGTTTTGAGACTATAAAGTGCCTGTATGAGTTTGGTTTGAATTACCAGCAAATACACAAACATCTTCGCATGATGAATGAGCTGTATTTACATATGATTGAAGTAATATAAAAGTTGATTTACTTAAAAAATCTGATAATAAATGGCAACATTTTGCATGAAATATTGAATTTTATTGAGCAGATTTAGATTGAGATTTAACTAGATGAGTTGATTGAGATGATACATATAATTTAGAGATTGGTAAAAATCATGTTGATAGATTTTACTCTACTGATTGAGAATATTGAAAGATTATAAATTTTGATTTTGCTAATTCTATTGCAAACGACGAGTGAAGCTTTTCTATAAAAGATAAAATAGTAAATTGTCAAAAATGAAGTGTTGATTGATATGTATTTGATGATAATAATGATGGATGATGGTGGAATGAAACAGAAGATTGATTAAATGGATGGACTATTAATCTAGAAACAAATAATGAATGATGAAAAAGTTTTTCATGATTATCACATACAAATTGATATTTTTCATTTAGTGATGTACCTTTTGGAAATTACACTTTATGTGAAGGATTTCAAGAATGATGGAACCAAACTTATCCAGATAGGGTAGCCGGTTGTCATGAATTGTCAATAAATTCTACTGAAAATTTTAGATATTACTTTGGTAATCATTTTACATGAACATGAACTAATGATGCAGGAACTTGATCTATAGACACTTGAACATGAGAAACTGAATCTGGAACTTGAATAATTGACACAGGAACATGAATAGTTGACAGTGGAACTTGATCTACTAATACTTGAACATGAGAATGAGATTTTGAGTCTGGTACATCAAAAATTATTGAAGCTATTAGAATTAATAAAATTTATTCAACATGACCAGGTGGATGAAGAAAGGCTATAAAAAAAATTATATCATTAAATGTTGATGAAACTATAGAATCTTCATGAATATCATGAAGTATTGATAATGAGATTGTTAACATCTATAATGAGTATTTGAAAAAATTGAATAGATTAAGTGATATAAAACATTCTTGAAATAAACAATATGAACAAGAAAAAACTTTAATTCAAAATTATATTGAATGAACATATGTTTCAACAAAAAACAAAATGCAAATAGATAATGTTATTAAAAAACTTATAAAAAGTGATTTAGATAAAAGAAAAGTATTGATCGCTAAAGTATTTACTAAACTTTCTTGATCTGAAGAAAAATTTAAAGATAATTCTACAATAATGAATTTAATTTCTTATTTGAAATTAAAATTAGCAGTTGCTTATTCAGAGAAGTAAACAAAAAAACTAAATCGTAGATTTAGTTTTTTTGTGTATTAAGATATTTTATAAGCTAATCTATATGTTCAATTATCCCATTTAAATAGTATTAATCATTCTATATCATATCACACTTTTTCTAGAATAGATTCAATATTTGAGTCACTAATTGTGTAATAATCTGAATCTTTTATAGATATTTCTATATTATTATCAATATATTTATAATCATTTACTTCAAAATAGGGAATTACTTTTTTTAGTTTTTCTATTGTTATTGTTTCTTTTGTTTCAAATCAATATTTTTGTTTAAATACATATGGTTTCAAAATATTATAATTGTTTTTTGAATATTTTGGTAATAATTTGATTAATTCATTATTTATATAATCTTTTCTAATATCTAAACTAGAGTTTTTTATGTATTCTGGTAGTGTTCAATAATTAAATCTATTTGTGTAAAACAAATCTTTTGGTAATCAGAAATACTTATATTCACTATATAGTTTTGCAGTATTGTTTCATATCGGATCATCAAATGTTGGATCATAATAATTATATCATATTTGAATCCAAGCATGTCATATATTTGGAAAATCTGGAGAATCTATTACATTTCATTTAATTAATTTTACATTATCAATTCAGGCAAAACTTAACATATATAAATATAATTTTGCATAACCAGAACATATTCAATCTTTATTTTTATATGTATAGATTCAAGAAAATATATATTTATTATTTACATCAAAGGTTTTTGAAAAATTTGTATTTTTTAATATATAATTATAGATTTTTTGTATTTTTTTATTATCTGTTAATTCCTTTGTTAAATTTTTTGTATCTTTTTTTAATTGAAGAAATAATGAATCTGTATCATCTGTTATATATTTTTTCTCATCAGCTAATTCCATTAAAAAATTTTCTTTATTACTTATATCAGAAACTATATCATCACTTATTAATTTAATTTTTTTATATTCTCTTACGAAACTTATTCAATTATCATTATCAAGTAATAATATATCTTTTTCAATATTAAGACTTTCACTATATATTTCAGATTCTGTTGGAATTATTCATTTTCAAAATCAATCATATTTTGAAAATACATATGTATACCAAACTCAATTTTCTAATACTAAATTTCTACTATTAATAATTTTTATATTAAAACTATTCAAAATATCGCTATTTAATAAGTTTAATCTATTTTGTATTTCATCGTTAATAGATATTGATATATAATCAATATTATTTATTATTTTTATTTTTGAAGTATTATTAATATTATTTACATTTTCTTTTGAATTATTTACTACTTTATCTGATTCTTTAGTATTTATTTCATTTCAAACTGTTGATGATTTTATTGGTACAGTTTGTTTTATTATTTCTGGTTCAGACTTAATAATTGGTAAATTTATTATTTCAGTTTTAGCTTTAATAGTATTAGTTTTTCTTATTTTATTTAACTCAATATTTATATTATTATCTGTTTTTCATCACCAAGATGTTATTTCTCATTGTGTATTACTTTCATTTACTTTGATATCTTTTTCTGAATATTCATAATCTATTGCAGAATTAAAATCTATTTTTTCAGCTTCAATATCACTTTGTACAATATTATATGAATTATTATATGTAATAGGAGTATTATTAGAATATTTAATTTTAATATATTCTATATATGCATTCATATTTACAATTATTATTATCGACCAAACAAAAGCTATAACCAAAGTTCAGGTTAATAAATCTATATTTTTTTTATTCATAATTCTATATAATACAACAATATTCTTTTGAACAAGTTTCAAACTATATATACTGAAATTTATTGTTTTTTTTATTTTTGTTTTTACTAAAATCATTTTTATTAATTAGGTATATAATTTACTAAAAATATACATTGACATATATTGTAATTATATTATAACATAATATATTTTATTTTCCAAATAAATTGACAACTAATTATTATAATTGATAATATATTAAAATATAATATTCATTTACTGTTTTAAAATACAAAAAAATACGAGTTATGTTAATTGTTATTAATTTTTCAATAATTTTATATTTAATTTTGTAAAACCTTTTTAAATCATTATATTTAATAAAATAGAATAAATCTTAAAAAAATTATATGAAAATTATATTTGTAACTGGTTGAGTTATTTCAGGATTATGAAAAGGAATAACCTCAGCTTCTATATGAAAAATTCTTGCTTCAACTTGATATAAAGTAAATATGGTAAAAATGGACCCTTATTTGCAGATAGATGCATGAACAATGAGCCCATATGAGCATTGAGAAGTTTTTGTAACCAATGATTGAGGAGAAACTGATTTAGATATTTGAAATTACGAAAGATTCTTATGAAAAAAATTTTATAAAGATAATAATATAACAACCTGAAAGGTATACCTTGATGTAATTACTAAAGAAAGGAGAGGTGATTATTTATGAAAAACTGTTCAAATTGTTCCACATATAACTGATAATATAAAAGAAAGACTAAAATATATAGCATCATTTTCAGATATTACTATTGTTGAGGTAGGATGAACTGTTTGAGACATTGAAAGTTTACCTTTTTTAGAGGCAATTAGACAAATGAAAAAAGATTTGTGAGAAGAAAATATCGTGTACATACATTTGGCACCATTATTATTACTAAGTTATTCATGAGAAACTAAAACAAAACCTATCCAACATTCAGTTTCGAAACTACGAGAATACTGAATAATACCGAATATACTGGTGTGTAGAACTGATAATTCTATGGATAAATCCACTAAAGATAAAATTTCTTCATTATGTGATATTCCAGAAGAAAATATCATTGAATCAGTAAATGTAGATACTATATATCAGATTCCTTTAATTTTTAAAAATCAAAATTTAGAAAGAGTCCTTGAAAAAAAATTAAAACTAAAAAGAAAAACAGCAGATTTAGAAAATTGGGAAAGATTGACAAATAATATTATTTCTCCAAAATGAAAAGTAAGCATATGAATTGTATGAAAATATACTAAATTTAAGGATACTTATTTAAGTTTAAAAGAATCTTTAATTCATTCTTGAGCAAATTTAAATTGTAAAATGAATATTACATGGATAGATTCAGAAGAACTTGAATTAAAAGAGAATGTAGATAAATATTTAAATGAATTAGTTAATAAATGAGAATTAGATTGAATGATTGTTGCTTGATGATTTTGACAGAGATGAGTAGAATGAAAAATTTTAGCTATAAAATTTGCTCGTGAAAATAATATTCCATTTTTATGAATATGTCTTTGATTACAGTTAGCTGTTATTGAATTTATGAGAAATGTTTGAAATATGAAATGAGCAAATTCTACTGAATTTGATGAAAAAACAAAATATCCAGTTGTAGATTTTCTATTAGGACAAAAAGATATAGAAAATATGTGATGAACTATGAGATTATGAAATTATAATGCTATATTACAAGAAGGAACTTTAGTAAGTAAGATTTATTGAAGTTTAAATATTTGAGAAAGACATAGACATAGATATGAAATTAACCCAAAATTTCATAAACAAATACTAGAATTAGGACTTATTATTTCTGGAAAATCTCCAGATTGAAAATTAGTAGAATTCATAGAATATCCTAATAATAAATTTTTTGTTGCTACTCAAGCTCATCCTGAATTTAAGTCAAGTTTAGAAAATCCTCATCCATTATTTATTGAATTTGTAAAATCTAGTATGAAATAATCCAATATAACCCATCCTTGTCCACAGGATGACCTAAAGGCCTAATTCCTTACCCTTAATGTCTAAGGGAAGGAGGCGACAAGTTTCACAATTTTTTAGAAGAAATTGTAAATGAGTAAAAATTAATATAATTATTGATTTTATTAATTTTTAAAGTAATGTTTAATGATTTAATTTATTTTATAATAAACAATTATGGCAAAAACATATATAGATTGAACAACTTGTAAAGCTGTTAACTGACAATTTTGAGAATTTTTTAATATGAGTTTTAATATTGAAAAATTGAAACAATATGCAAATGAAAAAGGTTATATAAATATGACAATGAGTAAAAGAAAAGAACCAGGGCAATATTGAGATACTCATTATTTTGTATTAAATGAATGGTCGCCAGAAGCAGGTAACTCAAATAATCAACAACAAAATAATTCTGATAATTCTAACAGTAAATGAGAAATTTCAGTTGAAGATATTCCATTTTAAAGAAAAAACCTAAAAATTATTTTTTAGGTTTTTTCTTTTTCTTCTTAAATAGATCTAATATTTTGATTCATTTTTTTTCTTTTTTTTCTTTTTCTTCTTAAATAGATCTAATATTTTGATTCATTTTTTTTCTTTTTTTTCTTTTTCTTCTTAAATAGATCTAATATTTTGATTCATTTTTTTTCTTTTTTTTCTTTTTCTTCTTTATCATGTTTATGTCATTTCTTATCGTGATGTCATTTTTCAACTATTTCTTTTACTTCATCTTTAATTGTATTAGTTACTTCTCTAACGACTATATCATCTGGATTAATAGAGCTTAAAAAACTTGATAAAAATACTCATCAACCCAATCTACTATTTTTTTCAAAAATTTTTTCTTCTCTATAATGATCAAATGTAACAGTTAAAGCGATACTTCAATTTTCCCTTTCAATATTCACAATTTTAATCTTATCTCATTTCTTAAAATGCCCTTTTTTAAAACATAATGGAGTAACATCTTTTTCTAATGTAATAACATATAATCTATTTAATTTTAGTAAGGTTTTTTCTTCATCACATGTATTAAAATCTTTCTTCTTATCAATTTTAGACATAAATTATATATTATAAATATTATTAATAAACTAATCTAGATATAATGTTATTTTTTGAAAAGTCAATTATTTATTAAAATTTGATTATATGTATAAATTTATATAATTATTTTGTAATGTAATTTATAAATATTTTAAAAAATGAAATCTAAAATAAATTCAATATTAGAAGATATAGAAAAGAAAAAGAAAGAATTACTAGTAGAATATAATCACTTGATGGATAAATATGGTTTTTCATTTAAAAAATGAAAAATAATATTTAGTTTAGATAGAATAATGGAAAATAAAAGGTTGAAAAAACCAATTATAAAGACTATTTTTACTGCAAAAATTAGAGAAATAATATCTATTCCATTTATTTATTCTATGGTTATTCCTTCCTTATTTTTAGATTTAATGTTATTTATATATCAACAAACAGCATTTAGACTATATAATATTCCTATTGTTAAAAGATCTGAATATATATTTTATGATCGCAATCAATTAGATTACTTAAATATTATACAAAAAGTAAATTGTATTTATTGTTCATATTTTAATTGATTGATGTCTTATGCTGTTGAAATTTGATGAAGAACTGAAAGGTATTGGTGCCCTATAAAACATGCTAAAAAAATAAATTGAGGTCATCAGTGGCAAAGATATTTTGCAGATTATTGAGATCCAAATTGATTTAAAGATACATTTTATAACATGGATAAAGTAAATGATTTTCGAAAAGAGAAAAGGACTAAGTAAATACTTAATCCTTTTTAATTCAGAAAAATTCTAAAGAATTTTTAAATATTTGTTCACTACAATCAACTCATTTTAATTCACTTATTTTTTCTACAACATATCTAGTATAAATAGGCTCATTTTCTTCTTTTCATCTATATGGAGTTGGTGTTAAATATGGACTATCAGTTTCTGCTAATATATATTTTAAAGGTATTTTTTCTGCTGTTTCTTGTATTTCTTTTGCATTTTTAAAAGTTACTATTCAAGAAAAACTAATCTTGCATAATGATGAAAAATTTATTAATCTTTCTGCATATTCATAGTTTTCTGTAAAACAATGAAATACGAAATTTTTAAAATTTGTTTCTTCTAATATTCTCAAAATATCTTCTTTTGAAGATCTGTTATGAATTACTATTGGTAAATTCAATTTTCTTGCTAATTTTATTTGTGCTTTAAAAAATAATTCTTGGTTCTTTTTTTGTAAATTAAAATTTTTAATAAGTATCTCTTTTTTAAATTCTGATATAACATTTAAATTTTCATTTAATTCTTTTTCTAACCAATAATAATCTAGTCAACACTCTCCAATTGCTATCACTTTTTCTCTGTTATTATTATATAATTCTTCTAATTCTTCAATGGCTCACTCTAAATCAATTCATATAATATCACAAGGATGTATTCATATACTGGCATAAGCTCACTTATATTTATTTGCTAATTCTACAGATTTATTACTTCTAAGAAGATCAGTTCAAATAATATTTAGATATGTTCATCAATTTTCAAAAAAATTATTAATAATTTCATCTGCATCTTTTTCAATGTTTAAATTCGGGTGACAATGAGTATCAAAAATTTTCATAATAAATAAGATTTTAATTCCTCCCCCCCTGTGGAGTACTCCCATTGTAAAGGAAGAAAGAATTAATTTAAATAAAAAATATTTATAAAACAAAAAAATATTTCTCCCTTTACAAAGGGATGACCTAAAGGCCTCCTGTAATGCAGTGACAGAGGAAGGGGAGGGCTTAAATGTTTTTTTCGTTTTTAAAATGTTATCCCTGAAGTTGATAATAAATATTGTTCATTATTTACATCTGAAAAATTAGCATTTACTAAATTTATATTTTCACTAATTTGTAGTTTTTTAGTATAAATTATTTTTATTATTGTATCTCCTTTTTTTATATCTTTTGGTGCTTTTGTACTTACAATTATAGAATTTATTCAAGGAGTATTTCAAAGTTTAGCAATTTGTCAAAGTTCAGAATTCATTTCAGTTATAGTTAAATTTTCTGGGTTATAATTCAAGCTTAAAGATAGTGTATTAATATCTTTAATATTTCTATTAGCAATCAAAAAAATATCATTATTAGTTTTTTGTAAATATATATCAGCTAATTTATTTCCTACTTGAGAATCTAGAACACTTGTTTTTAAACTTTGACCAATATTTGTTCAATCAATTAATAAAAAATTAATTCAAATAGCTAAAACTAAACTAGCTAAAATAATATTTATATTTGTAAACAACTTATAATTTTGATATTTCTTTATGAAATCTTTCATCTTTTTTGTGTTATATTATATTCAATATATATTATAAATACAAAGTAGAATAATACAATAATTCTTTACTATTATCGATTGACGGAATTATTAATATTATGTTTAATATATTAATCAATGATTTTCTAAAGTTTCTATTTGAGTTTTATTTAATATCTTTCATAGTTCTTCTTTGCTTATTTCTCTTATTTTTTCTATATTTCAATATTTAGTAAGAATTTTTTTTCTTGTTTTAGGTCAAAAACCAGGCAATTCTTCCAAAATATTTTTTTTCATAGCCTTTATTCTTGAATCTCTGTTATAAGTAATAGCAAATCTATGTGCTTCATCTCTAATTTTTTGTATCAATCTAAGTTCTAAACTATCTTTACTTAAAATAATTGGTTCAGATATTCAAGGTAAAAATAATTCTTCTTCTTTTTTTGCTATTCATACAACTTGTAAATTTTTGATTAATTCACAAAAATCGTTATTCGCATTTTTTTCTGAATTATTTTTGAAATTATTAATTATTTCTACTACACTGCTTAGTTGTCATTTTCAACCATCAATAATTATTAAATCAGGTAAATTATTAAGTTTTTCTAATTCATTTAATCTTCTAATCATCACTTCTCTCATAGAATTAAAATCATCTATTTTACATTGCTCTAGTGACTTTATTTTGAGCCTTTTGTATTTTGAGCTATTACTTTTTCAATTTTCTATTATACTACGACTTGCTACTGTATGATTTCACGAGATATGTGAAATATCATTACATTCAAATAATATATCATTATTAATTTGCTTATATCATAAAAAATCAAGAATATTTAGCATATTCTTTTTTGTAAATCATTTAGTGCTTAAAGAATTAATATGTGATTTATAGGCATATTCATAAATATTTTTATAGCACAATTGTAATAATTCTTTTTTTGTTCAAATTTGAGGTATTTCAACATTTATCTTACTATTTAGTGATTCAATGTTTATAGGTAATATATATGTAATTTTATCTTTTTTTTCTTCTTCGCTCCATTTATTTTCTATTATAAATTGTAATAAATCATTTATATTTTCTTCCAACTTATTTTCTATATCATAATTATAAAATCAAGTGATTTTACTATCTCTAATTTCTATTATTCAGACATAAGTTTTTTCAAATTTTTCTATATAATTAATAATATTATAATCTCAGTTTACTCAATCTTTTGCTATTTGATTTTCTTCTAATATCTTTAAAGAATCTAATTTTTCTTTTATTTTTTGAGCTTCTTCAAATTGTAATTTTTGAGCTTTTTTCTTCATTTCTGATTCTAGAATCTGTTTGATCTTTGTAGTATTTCAATGTAAAAAATCTTTTATATTATTTATTATGATATTATATTCTTCTAATTTATAATCATTTTTAAATATATATTTATCCAAAGTATAACTATTATTTGTTTTAAAAAAATTATGTTCTCATATTCAGTATCAAAAAACACTTTTTATTATTTTTAAAATATTTACAACATAGTAACCACTTATATATGGTCAAAAATAGATTCATTTTCAATTCTTAAATCTCGTTTTTATTACCATTGGAAAAGCATCATCAGTGATTTTAATATATATATGATTTTTTCAATCTTTCATCAATATATTATATTTTGGCATATACTTCTTTATTAAAGTAGTTTCCAACATCAAACTTTCTGTTTCATTATTTGTGACTATTGTTTCTATATTATTAATCAAATCAACCATTTTTTGTTTTGCAAAATTTAGTTTTGATTTTCCGTTAAAATATGAATTTACTCTTGATTTCAGATTAACAGATTTTCAAACATATATAACATTTAAATCTTTATCATAATAAAGATAAACTCAATGACTTTTGGGAATCTGTTTCAAAATATCTTTTAAGTTTTGCATAAAATACTAGTTATTCATAAAATAATCCACTTTTGTGCACAGCATTCACCCACAAGGGGATCAATTTCCTCCCTAAAATTAGGGAAATAATGAAGAAAATAACCCTAACCTGAATCCTTTCCCTTAAGTCTAAGGGCAAGGGGCTACAAATAAATAAACTGTAGCCTCCTTCCATTAGTCATAAGGGAAGGAATTAGGCCTTTAGGTCATCCTGTGGACAAGGATGGGTTATTTCTACCTCAAATCCAAAGTTCCTTTCTTTACTTTTGCTTCCTCAACTATTTTTTCTGCTTCTGTTTCTTTATCTGTTTTTTCTAACTTCTTTTCTAAATAATTCTCAACAACTCATCATAAGGCATCCATAATAAGATCATAATGTTCATTATGTGTTTCTTTGATTACTTCATTTTCTTGACTTATTTCTTCTATAAAATCAATTCACAGATAAGGGTTCATTGAATTAGCAAGCAAAAATGTATCGTCTCATATTTTATGAATTATTAAGTCTCATTTTTTAAGAATTTTATCTATTATTCAGCTTTGTTGAACCTCTATTCATTCTATTTTTTCAAATTCTACTGATTTAGTATTCGTTTTAAAAAAAGCCCGATCTAATTGTATAACTCATAAAGTTGTTACAATCCATACATCATTATACCAATTAAAAATATTATAAATAATTCTTATAAATACTATAATTAATAGTCATTCTAAAACAAAAAATGGTACTAGTTCTTGTAATCTAATTGAATAATAATATAAAAAAGAAGGTATAATAACTCATAAGGTTAACCATAAAAATAATTTATTAAATATATTAACAAAGTGGCTGTGAAGTACTCATTGAATTTCCTGTCACTCAGGAACATATTTACTAAAAAATGATTTTTCAAATTTATTCATGAAATAAGTATAATAATTTATTATTTTAAGATAAGCATAACTGGACAATGATCGCTTCACATTACATTTATTAAATATTGAGTATCAACAACTTTATCAATAAATCATTCATTTATAATAAAATAATCTAACCTCCATCAAACATTTCTTGGTCTAGCTCAAGCTCTATATGACCACCAAGAATAAGTATCAGTTTTAGATGGATATTTATTTCTAAATGTATCTACATATCCATTTTGTAATAATTCTCATAATTTTGCTCTTTCTACAGGTAAAAATCATATAGAACTTTCATTTTCCTTTGGTCTAGCTATATCTATTTCAGTATGACAAATATTGAAATCTCCAGTAAGAATTACATTTTTTCATTCTTTTATTTTTTTATTAGAATAATTTATTATTTTATCATAAAATTCTAGTTTATAATCAAGCATTTCTGTTCAATCCGCTCTAGTTCATCAATTTGGATAATATCAATTTATAAGTACAAAATTTTCAAACTCTACTTCTGTTATTCTACCATCATCATGGAAATGTTCTATTTCTCAGAAATTATTTTTTACATCAAGAATTTTTAATTCTTTTTTATAAAAAATAACAGTACCCGCATATCATGCCTTAATTCCAGAATGCCAGACATATTCATATCATTCTAACTCTCAAACATCTTTTAAAAATTGATCTTTAAAAGCTTTTGTTTCTTGTAAACAAAGTATATCAGGAGAATAAATTTCTACAAACTCTTTAAATCATTTTTTTACAACTGCTCTTATTCAGTTGACATTCCAAGAAATTATTTTCATAATTTTATTAATTAATATATATTTTTATTACTTTAACTTTATTACCAAGAATAGAAAAAAGTTATGCTAATATAATTCAGTTTAAATCTTTTTTTATATCGAGTTCTGCAAGACTATCAATTAAAAATACAATAGCATCTAAATATTTATCATCAAAAATGTTATATATCTTAAAAATAGTAAATAATTCTGTTTCTCAACTACTACTTATTTGATCAGGATTTTTTCATAATATGGATTTTCATAATTTATTTAAATAATCTCTTTTATTATCTTTTCAAAGAGTAAAATATTCAGGATTATTTGATTTAATATAATCAGTCAATCTTTTTACTCTTGGGTAAATTTCATAGAATGGATAATTTCATGATCAAACTTCATAATTTCTTTTTTTTGAAATAATAAGAAAAATATTCATAGGATCTTTATCAAATACCAGGTGCCTTAGTTCATGTTTTATAATACTTTCTAATTCAGATTGAGAATTTATATTACTTCTATTTATTTTAATTACTGCTTTCAGATCTTTTTCATTTAAAGCTAATAAATTCAAAGATAATGCTTTATCAAATACAGTTTCTAATGATATATTTAGATAATTTAATTGTCATCATGTTGATTCTGTAAAATTTTCATCAGAAACTACAAAATTAAAATAATTTCATATATTTTCTTTAAGCATACGAATTATTAATGTATAGTTTGGAATTAATACATTTTCTATATAATTAGTGTTTAATAATGGTTGTTTGTTTTTTATTCTATTTTTTATTTCTCATAAATATTTATCTGGAATAGATATATTTTCTGAAGGAAGATTTTCAGCGACTCATCTATAAAGTTCTGATTCGGAGTTATTTAGGTCATTTATATTTTTTTGTGTTCTAAAATAAAAAAGTGAATCAGTATTCAATAAATCAGATAGTTCAAGTTCATATTCTCAAATAAGTTCTCTTGTAACTTTATCTAAAGTTTTAGATAAATTTTCATTAGATACTATTTCTTTCTTATTTTCATATATATATTCTTTTCAAGTAGACATAGCAGTATTATTAACGATAATTAAATTATATTTTTTTATATTTTACCTTTTGAAAGAAAAAAGTAAAGTTTTGATTAAATTTTTTAGGTAGTATGTCAAAACATTTTGTGCATAAAGTTTCAAATGAGGATACATAGTAACTAAATCGATAGAAGTTTTTCTGTCGATTTTTAGTTTTTGTAAAGGAGTACACTTTAAGTCTCTTTGAAAA
>Ga0247840_10004323_pt1 | contig 22640 bp, 20 predicted proteins | sample LaCruzMarch2015__FD_192404 | JGI IMG/M metagenome (GOLD analysis project Ga0247840, IMG submission 192404) | Freshwater microbial communities from meromictic Lake La Cruz, Castile-La Mancha, Spain - LaCruzMarch2015_17m | ecosystem: Environmental > Aquatic > Freshwater > Lake | place: Spain... | reverse complement strand
TGCAAATGCAAGGTGCTATGGCTATTTTTACTGTAAACATCAAAAGAATACTCAAATTAATGAACTAAAGAAGGTGCAAAGGCAAATAGACCCATTTTAAGGTCTAAGGAACTACTTTTAGCCAAATAGTATCCACTTGATTAGGGGATAAAAAAAACTTGCAGATGAAGTGTTTAACTTCTCCTGCAAGTTTTTTTTAATTTAAGGCGCCAAATAGAGGCACTTTTTCAGTGCCCTCCCGGTTGGGACGCCTTTTTTTATTGGCAAATCTTCACATTTTCACATCGGCAAATCTGCACATCGGCATCTGCAAAAAGCAGATCTGCAGTTACCTGATTATAATCACACTTACATCAAATAATCAGCACATTTTGACTTTAGTCTATCCGCAAACTCTAATTGTTTCTTGATACACAATGGATGCAAAATCAGCGAAAGCTTTTGCTTCCGTGATAGTTGGTTTCCCGTCAGGTAATAACCCCATTTCACCAGGATAACGTGCCTCGATGTACATCTGATCAAGCATTATCAATAAATCAAGATCAAGATTGATAGTAAATCGCTCTTTGACAATATTGAATAGTGTTTCAAGAGAATGACTTTTAATAAAATCCAGGTTATACTCTTCTATTACAGCTTTAAAGGATTTTTCAATGGCTTGTTGAGCATGAAATGCAAGTTGGTGAGTTAAGGAAACTTCATCCAATATCTTTTTAATAATCAATAAGTCTGAATCTGCACTCAGGAGCCAGTCACTAGTCATTCCTTTCATACAGAACCTTTCCTTTTGTAGTTATTTCCTGAGCAAAGAGGCTGTTAATCTCAATAAATCGTTGGTGCATGAACTTGGTATGAACGATCAGATCAACTGGGAATTTTTTCCTGATGTCTGATATAGTCCTGGCGATTCTAAGGTAGATCAGACTTTTTTCTTTAAAAGAAGAAGGAATGAACTCATCGGAAGTTACCACTAGAATATCAAGGTCGCTTTCTTTTGAAGGTTCACCATAGGCATACGAACCAAATAGAATAATCTTCTCAGGCTTAGTTTGCTTGAGCTTTTCAATTAACAAGGGAATATAGATCGCGCCTTCTGTTAATACGGCATCCATTGAGTTGTATTAATGACCTCAACAAATATACGTATTGTTTTAAATAACAGCCTGTTTTAACCTAAAACAGGTTTACAAATTAAGTAAATATTAAACAGCAATGTACCCGCAAACCAATCATCAGTACATTCAAATCACCAAATTGGCTAATCGGCATCGGCAATTTGGCAGACCTGCATATTTTTTTCATCGGCAAATCAGTCTTCTAAAACTTCATCACCTTCATCACTGCCTCATAAATCCTATTCTCATCAGGAAGTATAGCTTTTTCAAGAATTCTATTGAAGCCAACTGGTGTAAAAGTAGAACCTACCCGCAGCACCGGTGCATCCAGAAATTCGAAAGCCTCGGCAGCAATCATAGCCACCAGTTCTCCGCCAAAACCGCCAAAGACCTTGTCTTCATGCACAACCAAAGCCCTGTTGGTCTTGCGAATGCTTTCCAGGATGGCTTCTTTATCTAAGGGAATAATTGACCTTAGATCGATTACCTCGATATCATAACCCTCAGCAGCCATTACCTTTTCAGCCACACTCAGCGCCATGTGGGTAGTATTTCCATAAGTAATCAAAGTGAGATCCTTCCCTGCTCTTCTGATACGTGCTTTCCCAAAAGGAACTTCATAATCTTCAGGAACAAAGGTCTCGGCTGTCGGATCATTGTACAATGCTTTTGGTTCCAGGAACATAGTCGGCCCTTCTGAGCGCATACAGGTACGTAGCAGACCGGCTGCATCATCAGCAAAAGAAGGATAGACAATCCGGATTCCCGGGAAGGTGGCCAATACTCCTTCGATGGTTTGTGAGTGGTAAAGTCCACCGCCGATATAACCACCTGAAGCAAGCCTGATGGTCACATTCGGGCAAAAAGCGCCATTGGAACGCCAATAGTCATGGGTAATCTCAACAAACTGCTCCATGGCAGGCCAGAAATAGTCGGCAAATTCCGCGCCTTCAATGACGATCCGGATCTTTTTGCTGAAACGGCTCATGCCATTGGCGGTGCCCATGATGAAGTCCTCGGCAATGGGTGCATTGAATACTCGACTCTCGCCAAACTCCTGCTGCATACCTTTTGTAACGTTAAAGATCCCGCCTTTGTCTTTGCTGGCAACATCCTGTCCCCAGAGAAAAGTGTCAGGATTGTGGCGGAATTCTGCTTTCAGCGTCTCATTCAGTGCCTGAATGAATTTCAGTTTGTTCTTCGACTCTGTATGCGTCCCATTCGGGTATTTTGCTGCTGCATACGGTGCCGGTAATACGAAATCGAAGATGGATGCAGGATCAGGATCCTTTGCTGCCATGGCAGCTTTGTGGGCTGCAGAAACGATTTTCTTCATATTCACTTCTACCTCGGTGATCTCATCCTCTGTAAAACGCTTGGCATGCACCAGCTGTTTACGGAAGCGTAAGAGTGGATCGGCAGCTTTGGTGCAAACCAGTTCTTCATCACTACGATAAAGATCGTGACGGTCAGAATTGGAATGCGAATGGATGCGCACGCAACTTGCATGAACAATCACTGGTTCAGAAAACTCCAGAACATGGGCTTTCGCTTCCTTCATGGCACGCATAGAATCGAAAACATTCTTTCCATCACAATGGATAATTCTCAGATTTTTAAATCCTGAGAAGTTGTCAGCGGCATACCTGTTGGCTGTCTGGTCCTTTTTGGAAACAGAGATTCCATAACGGTTATCCTGGAAAACAAAAATAACTGGAAGCATTTCCTTAGAAGCACCATTAATTGCCTCATAGACATAACCTTCTGACGTTGACGACTCACCCTGTGAGCTTATCGCCACTGCACCACTTTTATAATACTTTATTGCTCTGGCAACACCAACAGCATGCAGCGTATGATTCCCGGTTGCAGAAGAAACATTGTGAATGTTCCATTCCGGTTTGGCGAAATGGTTTGACATATGCCGTCCGCCACTGGCAGCATCTGCGGCCTTAGAAATGCCATTCAGGATAATTTCTTCAGCACTGACTCCGGAAGAGATTGCAGTGAGCATGTCACGGTAATAAGGGAAAAGGTGATCTTTTCCTTTTTCGAAGACCTGACCGATGGCCAGCTGAATCCCATCATGACCTGCATAAGGAGCATGGTATGACCAGCCCAAAGCCTGTTTCAGATAATTCGGCGCCCTTTCGTCCAATAACCTGCCGAGTGTCAGCAGCTCCAGCCAGTGCATCAGCACTTTTTTATCCAGGGTATATACTTCCGATTTCGGACTTGTCTTGATATTATCAGACGCATTTGGTATTTGCATAGCGAAACGTTTAGATTATCCGTAACCACTTAATTTAGATATTGGTACACATCTAAAGTACGGAAAGAAAAGTAGATAATTAAATATTGTTTAATCGTGGTTGCAATGATTTAAACAAACAATCATCGCAATAGTTCGATTTCTCCACCCAAACCTAGCTTAATAATTGAAGACGGACTCACAGAATTGATGGTGTCCCTGTTCCAATTCACAGCATAATCAACCTTTTCAAGGACTTCAGGCTTAATTTTGCGATAGGACATTGGCGCAGCTTCTCCTGAAAAATTTGCAGAGGTCGACACCAATGGATTTTTTAACAGGCGAATCAGGTTTCTGCAAAACTCTTCCTTGACGATGCGGATTGCAACGCTTCCGTCAGTAGCCAGTACATTGAGAGCCAGATTCTTCCCTTGCGGATAAATGATGGTCAAAGGTGTATCTACTTGCTCAAGCAAGTCCCAGGCTACAGCCGGTACCTCCACAACATAATCCTGGAGTTTATTGATGTCATCAATTAATACGATGAGGCTTTTATCCCTTTGCCTGCCTTTGATAGCAAATATTTTTTCAATGGCTTCGGGCTGTGAGGCATCACAACCCAATCCCCACAGCGTATCAGTAGGATATGCGATTACGCCTCCTGCTTTCAGGATTGCAAGTGTTTTCTCTAATTCGGCTTTCATTGCGGAATTCTTTGAATCAAACGTTCTTTATTAATAGAAAAGGCACAGCGGTAATGGCCTTCCGGACAGGTTCTTAGTCCATGTAAACCACAAGGACGGCAATGTAAATCCTCGGTTGATTCCACCACAACAGCATCGGTTGACAGTGGACCAAAACCATAAGCCGGCACTGTGGAGCAAAAGATGGCCGTCACTTTGGCATTTACGGCGGAACACAGGTGCATAGGTGCAGAATCATTCACATAATTCATACGGGCCTTCATCATGAGACTTGCCGATTCAAGAAGGGAAATCTTACCTGCAAGGCTTACAAGTCCGGGATGACCTGACCTATCCATGATTTCATGAATAAAGGCCACATCTTCGTTTGAGCCCAGAAAATAGACAACCAACTGACCGGGCAATGCACGAATAAACTCCACCCATTTTTCAACCGGGTATTGCTTGGTAAACCAAAGAGAGGCCGGACTAATCGTAATGTATGGTTTTTCCTGGAAAGAGGCAGTCCTGGTGTGATCTTTGTCGCGTGGATATAGCTTTACCGCAGCTGGAGCTGTGTCAATGCCGATCCCTTTAAGCAGACTTAGGTTACGGTCAACTTCATGCATATTCCCTGATTCAATGGTATGAGGCACCTTGACAGTAAAAAAGGCAGAGAGTGGGTTTTTACTGAATCCAACGGTCTTACGTCCCCTGGAAAGTGCAGTTAACATACCTGTAGAAAAGAACCGTTGCACATTGACAACCAGATCATATCGTGAAGACCTGATCTTCCATAAGGCGGCAAACAGGTTACCATATTTATCACGGGATTTGTCCCATTCAATTGTAGCATTTAAAAAAGGATGCCCGTCAAAGAGCTTTTCATTGCCTCTTTTAACAAGAATATCGATGGCTGCTTCCGGATATACCCTATGCAGTTCTTCCAGGATTGGGGTTGCCAGGATTACGTCACCGATGGAGGCAGTTTGTATTACAAGTATTTTTTTCAAGAATAAACTAAGATGTATGATTCATAAAACCCTGGCTATGGATAATATCCAGGAAAACTTTTGAGAAATGAAGGTTGTCTTTACGCGTGTATCGTTTCTCGGTAAAAATCTGTGCCAATGTGGCCAGGTTATTTTCTGCAAGCAGCTGTTTAGTCAGCGGAAGGTTTTCCTTCTCCATGTAGAAAGCATCTATCATTTCAGGTGTATAATCCTGGTATTCTTCATGATGAATGATTGCATTCATAGGCAGACGGTCGGTTAAACCGGGATCGCCATCGGGATAACCCAGGACCAAGGTTGTAACTGGAACCACACCTTCAGGCAGTTTAAAAAACTCAACGAGTTTGTCAGCCATATAAGTCGTCGTACCCAGGTAACAAATTCCAAGCCCTTTGGCCTCTGCTGCAACACAAACATTTTGTGCAGCAAGGAGTGCATCAATTGCGCCTGTAAAGAACGAAAGGAAATTGTCATAGCCCGGCACTGCTTCCCTGTTGTTACACCACGTATTAAAGCGTCGGAAATCACAGCAAAAAGTAAGTAAAACGGGAGCCTGAAGAATCATTCCCTGGCGAAAATGGAGTTCCCACAGCTTCTTTTTCCGCTCATCATCTTTGGTTATGATGATGCTATATACCTGCATATTCCCGGTTGTTGAAGCACGGGAACCAGCTTCCAGAATCTCGTCAAGGACAATATCCTCAATGGGTTTGCTTTGGTAATTACGGATTGTTCGATGAGAAAGTAGCGTCTTGAGCGTATCCATCAGGCAGTTTTAAAAAACGGTGCAAAGATACTATCATTTGCCTTGCTTTTTATGGATAATATATGCCAGATAAGAAATGATGAATTCTGTTTCCACTCAGGGCCTGTTTTTCCGTATATATATATGGTAGGTAAGCACCCTTACAGAAAATCCTGACAAATGCGATCCATGAAACAATACCAAAGCAATGAAAATAAGAACGATTACACTGATCCTTGGAGGGATATCACTTAGTATACTAAACTCTGCCTTTGCTCAGAAACACACGAACTCCCAAAGGGAGCAGTATTACAGGATCATGTTTTACAACACAGAAAACCTGTACGACCCCTTTAATGACAGCCTGGTCCAGGATGAAGAATTCCTGCCGGATGGAATTAGGCACTGGACCTATACCAAATTCAAACAGAAACTTAATCATCTTGCCAAGGTGATCATTGCATTGGGTGAATGGGAACCTCCGGCAATTATAGGGCTGTGTGAAGTTGAAAATCGCTTTGTCTCCGGCAAACTTGCCAGAGACACACCTTTGAAACCTTTTCATTACCAGGTTGTTCATGAAGAGTCTCAGGATCCGAGAGGTGTGGATGTTGTATTGATGTACAGGGAGGATCTGGCCCGGGAAATCAATCACAGGAAGATCCGGATTGTCTTCCCCACTGATTCAAATCAACATACACGCGACATTCTCTATGTTAAACTTTTGTTGGCCAACAAAGACACTCTGCATGTCTTTGTAAATCACTGGCCCTCAAAATTTGGCGGCCTTGCATCCAGTGAGAGCCGGCGGGAAGTTGTTGCCACTACTTTAAGAAAAACCCTTGACAGTCTGCTTTGCATACAGCCATCAGCCCTGATCGTGATGATGGGAGACCTCAATGCGACACCCGAAGAAAATTGTATTGTCAACTTTATGGAGGCGCCAAACCAGGTGTGTAGTAAAAAGGAAAGCAGTCTTGTAAACCTGACCCAGACACTATCGAAAGATGAAGGCACCCACAAATTCCAGGGAGAATGGGCCAGTATCGACCAGTTCATCGTTTCCAAAGCGTTTTACATGAAAACATCAGGCTTACGCATACTCGACGGGCAAATGCATATCTATCGAAAGTCCTTCCTCCTGGAGAAAGATGAAGCCAATATGGGCTTTCGTCCCTTCCGGACTTTCCTCGGTCCTGCTTACCAGGGAGGATTCAGCGACCACCTTCCTGTATTTATCGATCTGGGTGTCAATATTAACTTGGAAGCCAGCAAATAAGGTGTATCTTTGCAAATAAGCGGGCAAATAATATTTTTTTCTACAGAATTCATATTATATAAAAGATTTACTATCTTTGCAGCCCTTTTTCAGAGAAAAATAAATACGATTATGTACCTAACAAGCGAGACTAAAACCAATATTTTTACCGAATTCGGAGCATCTGCAACAGATACCGGATCGACTGAAGGACAGATTGCACTGTTTACTTTCAGGATTAAACATCTTACTGAACACCTGAAAGCCAACAAGAAAGACTTTGCTACACAGCGTTCTTTGGTTTTACTTGTAGGAAAGAGAAGGAAACTTCTGGCCTATCTGAAAGACAACGACATTGAAAAATACAGAGAGATCCTGAAAAGGCTGAGCATCAGGAAATAATCTTCTACAAACAAACTTAAAAAAAAGGCAATTTACCAATTGCCTTTTTTTTTCATTTACCAACCCCAATTTTTATCCACCTTTTACACACACTTATGACAAACCTAGGCATTACTAAAAAGTTCACAATGCCCGATGGCCGCGAAATCTCGATTGAGACAGGTCGTCTAGCCAAACAAGCCGATGGAGCAGCGGTAGTCCGTATGGGCAACACCATGATCCTGGCCACTGTTGTTTCTAAAAAAGAAGCAGGAGAGAATGTTGATTTCCTCCCCATGTCAGTCGATTACCAAGAAAAATATGCTGCCTCCGGCCGTTTTCCCGGAGGTTTTTTTAAACGTGAAGCCCGTCCTTCTGAGCATGAGATCCTGATCTCCCGCCTGGTTGACCGCGCACTACGTCCCCTTTTCCCTTCTGATTATCATGCTGAAATCCAGGTTTTGATTTCACTTATTTCTTCTGATGGTCAGGTACCACCAGAATCTCTGGCTTGTTTAGCTGCTTCTGCTGCCATTGCCGTATCTGATCTACCATTCAATGGCCCTATTTCTGAAGCCAGAATCGGCCGTGTTAACGGAGAATTCATCTGCAATCCTACCATTGCCCAGCTTCAGGATGTCGACATCGACCTCACTGTTGCTGCTTCGGCTGACAACATTATGATGGTAGAAGGCGAACTTAAAGAAGTCAGTGAAGCAGATATGCTTGCTGCCATCAAATTCGCACACGAAGCGATCAAAGTTCAGTGCCAGGCACAAACAGAACTTGCTGCTATGGTTGAGAAAGCCGCTGTAAAAAGGACTTACTCTCACGAAAACAACGACGAAGAGCTGAATGCTGCAATCCGTGCTGCCTCTTATGACAAATTGTTAAAAGTTGCTGCTGCCGGCATCGCGAATAAACATCTGCGCAAAGAATCATTTGAAGCCATCGCTAAAGAATTCCTTGCCACAATGACTGAAGAAGATCAGAAAGCAAAAGCTCCGCTCTTCAAACGTTATTTCCACGACATTGAAAAAGATGCAGTACGTGAGGTGATCCTGAACGAGAGAATCCGCCTTGATGGCCGGAAACTCGATGAGATCCGCCCCATCTGGTGCGAAGTTGATTATCTTCCTATGGCGCACGGCTCAGCCATCTTCACACGTGGCGAGACCCAATCACTGACAACCTGTACCCTCGGTACAAAACTTGACGAACAAATTATTGATGGTGCAATCTATGAAGGAAAAAACAACTTCATGTTGCATTATAATTTCCCTGCCTTTTCTACCGGTGAAGTAAAACCAAACCGTGGAACGGGTCGCCGTGAAATCGGCCATGGAAACCTCGCCATGAGAGCCTTGAAAAACATGCTCCCAAAAGCACCTGAGAATCCTTATACCATTCGTATTGTCTCTGACATCCTCGAATCTAATGGTTCTTCTTCTATGGCAACCGTTTGCGCAGGCACACTTGCTGCAATGGATTGCGGCCTGAAGATCAAAAAACCTGTCTCCGGTATTGCCATGGGACTGATCACTGACACCACTACCGGCAAATATGCTGTTCTTTCCGACATCCTCGGAGACGAAGATCACCTGGGTGACATGGACTTCAAAGTTTGTGGAACTGCTGATGGCATCACTGCCTGTCAGATGGACATCAAAGTGGATGGACTTCCTTACGAAGTTTTGGCCGAAGCAATGGAACAAGCCAAACGCGGAAGGTTACACATCCTCGGCGAAATGGCCAAAGTCATCACACAACCTCGCGAAGATTTTAAACCTTTTGTTCCAAGAATTGTACAGGTCATCATCGACAAACAATTCATCGGTGCCATTATCGGACCTGGTGGCAAGATCATCCAGGAGTTACAGCGTCAGACCAACTCTACCATTATGATTGAAGAAGTCAATGGTCAGGGTGTGATCGACATTGCTTCTGATAACCTTGAATCTATCAACCAGGTATTGGCCAAGATCAAGAGCATTACTGGTGTTCCTGAAATTGGAGAGATCTACAAAGGTAAAGTTCAGGGTATCACTACCTATGGCGCTTTTGTTGAGATCATGCCTGACCGCGATGGATTACTCCACATTTCAGAAATTGACTGGAAGAAAGTCACTGAGATCGAGAAGTACTTCAAAGTAGGTGATGTAATTGAGGTAAAACTCATTGCAATTGACCAGAACGGAAAGATGAAATTGTCGCGTAAAGCCTTGTTACCCAACCCAAACGAGACAAAATCTCCGGAAGCTGAAACAAACGCGTAATCCTTTCGTACAAGAAGCCCATGACTGTAACTAAAACCTTGAAATGAGGCAACTAAAGATTACGAAGCAGGTTACCAACAGGGAAACCGCATCACTAGATAAATACCTTCAGGAGATTGGAAAAGTAGAGCTGATCAGCGCTGAAGAAGAGGTTCAGCTTGCCCAGCGTATCAAGCAGGGCGACCGTTTTGCACTGGAAAAACTCACCAAAGCGAATCTTCGTTTTGTGGTTTCTGTCTCCAAGCAATACCAGAACCAGGGACTCAGCCTTCCCGACTTAATCAACGAAGGTAACCTCGGACTCATCAAGGCAGCACAACGTTTTGACGAAACCCGCGGATTTAAGTTCATCTCCTATGCTGTATGGTGGATTCGTCAATCGATTCTCCAGGCCTTGGCCGAGCAAAGCCGGATTGTAAGATTGCCGCTGAATAAAATCGGTGCTATCAACAAAATCAACAAAGCCTATGCAAGGTTAGAGCAGGAATTTGAGAGAGAACCCAATCCCGAGGAAATCGCAGGTTTGTTAGAAATCAGCGAGAATGAGGTGAAAGAATCGATGCGTAACTCAGGCCGTCACATTTCTATGGATGCGCCTCTGGTACAAGACGAAGACAACACCATGTATGATGTTCTCCGCTCTGATGACACTCCTACCCCTGAAACCGAACTCCTTTATGACTCGCTCAGACGGGAAATTGACAGGGCGATTTCAACATTAACCCCGCGTGAAGCCGATGTTGTCCGCCTTTATTTCGGACTGAATGGAAGTCACCCGATGACCTTGGAAGAAATCGGAGAAAAATTCGACCTTACAAGAGAGCGCGTCAGGCAGATTAAAGAAAAAGCCATTAGACGACTCAAGCATACTTCCAGAAGTAAAATTCTGAAGACATATTTAGGTTAAGAAAAAAGCAGACGAAAGTCTGCTTTTTTTATGCAATATAAAGATTGACGAGGATGTTCTGGGCCTCAGTTCGTATCTAAACACCAAACAAATTATACTCATTCAAATTTCAAGAAGGAGAATAAACTACAGGAATTATCTCAAACCCATTAGCCCTGATAAAAGAAAAGGCCAAAGAAGGATTTTCCGCAAACCCGAGGAGATACCCTCCTCCTCCAGCTCCACATAGTTTCAATGAAAAAAGATGGGATTCGATACCGGCTGACCAGATCGCTTTCATCTTTTCCGGAATCATTTCTGTCAGGTAACTAAATTGAAAGGCAGAGAACTCAGGGATAACTTTCCAGAATGAATCAGGATCTCCCTCCAGCAAAGCAGATATACAGCGGTTATTTAAGTTGCAGAAATCCTTTCCCATTTTATTGTCTTCCTTCCCTGGTAAAAACCTGTTTAAAAACACCTTGACAAGCGGACTAGTTTTTTCAACGATACCAGTATCGATTAGAAAAAGCTGGCCTTTATCTCCCGGTAGGAATAGTTGTGAATCCGGACTAGCAAGTGTCCCTTGCTGATTTTGGTACAAAGGTTGCTGCAAATAGATACTTACAGGGTCGAAACCTGAACTTTTGCCATGAAACAGGGATTCCATCGCCGCGAGAATCGATTTTAAGCTGTCTGACTTTTTTTGATCGACCTCCAGCCAAGGTAAAATGGCTTCAAGGGCATAAGCATGGTACAAAGCGGCACACAAAGCGCCTGAACTACCCATTCCATAACCTTGCGGAATGGCTGATTCCAGGAATAATCCTTTTGCGGCATCACGCTTCAGTCGTTCCAGGTCGAGTACATTGCAGAAAAAGTCGGCTTCCTTTTCGTAATTTTCGACTAACTCACGAATCTTTTGATTGCTTTTCAGTTCAGATTCTGTAGCAGAAACAACATCATTAATAAATTTCAGCCTGGCCTCGAACTGAAAATATGGAATACTGAGGGCTGACGATCCGAGCAAAATGGAATATTCACCAAAGAGCATCAGCTTTCCAAAAAAAACATTGGGTTCAGGACGTCCGTTCATGTTTAAAAGATAAAACCTGGTAAGACGGGAATCCGTATTGGGCCATTTCCACATCGATCGTATATCACTTTCTGATCTTCACAATAAGGCAATAGCTCATTTTCAATCATTGACTTTACCTCTGTGGAGTGTGATTCAGGGTATATTAAATGAATATTGGGGCCTGCGTCTATCGTAAAGAAGACGGGTAATCCCTGTTTTCTGGCATTTCTAACTACATGGATGATATGCAAACTACCCGGTTCGAGTAAAATATCACGGCCTTCAGAGGTCATAATGAGTGAATGCAGGGTCAAGGCTTCCAGTTCGGATAGGCTTGCAAGTGAATCAAAATCGCCCTGAGACAGTGCTAAAAGGATATTTTCCATGTTTTTCTCAGCCTGCACCTCCCTGGCATAAGCAAAAGAATGTTTGTTCATCCGGGTGTGACCCTCTGAACTTGACATTACTTTGGGTTTTGAAGACACAATCAGGATGGCATCTTGCAGCTTTAAAAAATCAGGATGTACCTTCTCATTGATAGGGATTGCAAACTCATTGTCACTAAACGGCAATCCGGGGTATTTTCCCCAAACAGTAAATCCACCATAGATAGAACGGCAGGCACTCCCCGATCCAAGCCTGGCATAATAAGAGGCTTGCCTGAAAAACGCCTCTTCATCGGGGATTATGCCCTTGGCCTGATTGGCAAGATCAAGTAGGCAAAGCGCAAAAGCACTCATCCCGGAAGCAGAAGAAGCAATGCCGGTAGAATGCGGAAAACTATTTGTAGTACCAAGTGCTAAATCAAAACTCCTCAAAATCGGAAAATCAATTTGCATTTTCTCCAATAAAATTCTGATTTTAGAAAGAAAAGGGTGATCTGTTGTCCCATTTAAACTGAGAGAAGGTGATTCCTCTTCAGCATCGAAAGCAATTAACTGAGTTTTTGTATACGCTTCAGCAAGACTCATGCTTAAACTGGCATTGGCTGGCAGCTGTCCTTCGCGCTTGCCCCAATATTTGACAAAGGCAATGTTAGAAGGAGATTTCCAGGCCAGGGAGAATTGTGCAGTGTTTTTCATGGGATCAATTCGTTAAAAGTAAATATTGTATCCACAATTCCAAAATCCCTAAGCACTGAAACTAATTTTTGTCTGGGAATTTCAGTAACAAACATTGCAAAATCACCGCCCCAGGCGCCCAAGGACTTTACTTTTCCCGGAAAACCGGAAAACCTAAGCTCGGATAAACGTTCCTTTTTTAAGATTCCTGACAATATTGTTTCATGTTCATCAAGCATTCTGCACAGTGCTCTGTATTCCGTTTCCGCACAAATATCAATCGTGAGTGTCGTAATTCTGCCGATATCAGCTTTCGTTACCTCAATATTTTTCAGAAATGTGGCTACTTCCTCTGATGAATCCTGTTTATTTCCGAGGAAAGCAAAATAGCAATACCGGCGTAATGCCTCACCCGGACTGACGGATTTCACTTCCCGGTTTCCATTTATCAGGCTATAAAAAATGGGAGAATCTGTTTCAGCACAGGCCAGATCATAACCTGAACCATTAGAATAAGCTTTATATAAGGCCCAACTATCAATTTCTGCCCAGCGAGCGATGAGAGAAATGACAGAAGAACTGCTACCCAGACCCCATTTCAAGGGATAGTTTGCATTCACCGTAACATTACATCCATTACCCTGGAGAAAAGCAGGATTAAATCTTCTGGCTGCAATTAATAGTGAAAGTAGTTTTTGTGCCAGAACGTCTGAATCAGTATCCAGGATTGCAAAGGATTTTGGATGGAATTTACAGTAAAACCATCTTCCTGTATCATCATGACTTTCCCAGCTCACATAGCCGGAATCAGTGCTTGCAACCTCCATTGTTTGTCCGAAACAGACAGGTATTGCCAGCGCCATGGCACCTTTAAGCACCAGGTACTCACCTGTCAGCAGAAGTTTCCCGTTAGCCCTGAGGCTAAGCCTTGCCGGAATCGAGGAATTCTTTGACGGCTGCATAGCTTACCTGGTTGTTGGTGAAATATTTCTGTGCAGCATGACGTTGCGAAAGTGTTGCAGATAGTGCATTCAGGATGTTGGCCAGGTGGAGTTTCATATGACCTTTTTGGATTCCCTGGGTAACAAGGTTTTGCAAGGCAGAAAAGTTACTTGCAAGACCTACTGCTGCAATAATACCCATTAATTCCTTTGCAGATGGATGTCCTAGAACTTCCAATGAGGTACGGGCCAGGGGATGAATGTTGGTGATCCCACCAACAGTTCCGACAGAAAGTGGAATTGTGAGAGAAATACTAAAGTGGTCACCTTCAACCTGACAACTACTGAGGCTACGATATTGCCCATCTCTTGCAGCAAAAGCATGGGCTGCGGCTTCTGCAGCACGAAAATCATTTCCCGTTGCGATGAGGACCGCAGCTACACCGTTCATTACACCTTTGTTGTGCGTTGTTGCACGATAAACATCGGTATGCGCAATTTGAAACGCAACCAGCATTTTTTCGCAAAATTCTTCGGCCGTAAGTCCATTCACGCTCCCTTCAAGATCCTCGATCAGGCATGAAGCTTCAACAGTGACAACACACTGATCAGTATAATTACTGAGAATACTCATGACTACCTGGCATGTCTCTGCTGGAAAAACAGGATTCGAATCAACATAAGCAAGTAAACCTTGTGCGAGCTCTTCCAGGCAAGTATTGATAAAGTTAGCACCCATGGAATCCACAGTATCGAATTCCGCATGAAGTTTAAACAAGTTGGGAACATTGTCTCTGTTGTCAATAAGCTCCAACTTTTGAATGCCACCACCTCTTTGCGTCATGTTTGCCGAGATCGGGTTCAGTTTAGCAAGCAAAATGGTGCGGATTTTAGACCAATGGTCAAACAACAGTTTACTATCTCCAAACCAACGAAAATAAACATGACCCAATTTGACCGTAGAAATTTCTTTCACCACAAAACCACCCCGATCTGCCCAGAACCTTGCACTACTTGCAGCGGCTGCCACAACAGAGCTCTCCTCAATGACCATGGGGACGTGGTATACCTTATTATTAATAAGAAAATTGGGAGCAATACCATAAGGCAAGTGAAAACTGCTAATGGTATTTTCACTCAGGTCCATAAAAAGCTCACGCTCCCCTTCTGTTGTAAAAAGAAAAGCCTCCATTTCAGCGGCAAGCTTTTCAGGGTCTTTGCACAAAGAAGCGACATACCTACGTTTCTCCGTTTCCGGCAATTTAGAAAACCCTTTAATTATTTTGTCCTTCATTCGCTCTTTTTAACTTTCAGGAATGCTCGTGCAAACTCCAAACCTTTGATTTGATGCTCAACAAAAGAACGCAAATCCTGGTAATCACCCCGGGCATAATTTAAAAACACAGAAGCCTGTCCAAAAATGGCAGGTAAAGTAGATTTTTCAATATAATAATAACCATCAAGGAAGGAAGTAATTCCTCCACTGATGATTAACTGTTTGCAATTTATTTCCTGTCCTGATTTGACAATCTCTTCAATGATACTCAGCATTTCGCCAGCTGTATGACCCACTTTTGAAAGCGGAGCATAGAGCTCCTGTAGTTGAGGTTTGCTTCTGGTGAGTTCAAGCTTGGCGAAATTTGTTCCACCGAAAGCGGCCAATTCAAAGCCGGCAATGTCGAGTTTTAATGCGGCCCGGATACTTTCAGGCCCCATTCCCTGACCCACCTCCTTGATAATTATTTTCAGATCAGAAAGGCTTAAGAATTCGGCAATGGTTTCAATCGGGGGACGAAAAATCATGTCACCTTCCGGCTGAAGCCATTCCTGGATAGGGTTAATATGGATAATGAGGCCATCTGCCCTAAGGTTTTTTACAAGTTCTACCAGGCGTGGCCATGATTTATCCGCAATCATCGTCTCAACCTGTGCAATTCCGATGTTGGCAAAGAGCGGCTGATCCGGCCCAATTACATCCCGCATGTCAAAATCCGGAAAATATTCAGGTTTCTCCAGGAGGATGCGGCAGGAACCAAGGCCCATCCCCATACCAAATTCATTACAGGCTCTGGCCAGGTTGGTATTAATGGTTCGACCAATACGTGTACCACCTGTCATACTTGACACCCACATTGGTACGCGTAAGGTTTTCCCACAAAACAAATACTCCTGAACCCCATTAAGGGGTATCGTATTTCCAAGGGGCTCGTAGTTGAAGCGCGGATCAGCTTCTTCAGCTGTTAGTCGCGATCCAAGAGCCAGGACGATGTGATCACTTTTTCTTTCTTCCATAGTATATAGTCTTAAACAGGATATTTCGGAAAAGGTTGTGCAAAGATCGGATAATTCTCCGTGAAAAAGGCTGAAACAGGAAGCCAGAGGCAAGTCAAACCATTCCTTTCCCGAAATGCCAGCAAATTCAGGCATTAACAAAGAATTAACATGAAAAGCTGAGCCATTAAGTCCAGCACATTGTTAATCAGAAAACAATAACAAGATGCAAATAAACACAACAATGTGGATGAAAGCCCTAAGGGTTATTCCACGCATATCAAAAGAAGAATGGACGCATTTAGACCTCGTCTCCCGATGGCTGGTTGCCAGCAGGGCTGCGGTGTTCATCATGACAGCCCTAGCCGGGGCTATTGGTGGACTGATGGCTTATCGCGACGGACATTTTTCCCTGTCTCTCTTCCTCCTTGCCATTGCAGGGATCGTTCTGGCACATGCCACAAACAACATGCTGAATGATTTTGTTGATCATTCAAGGGGTGTTGACAAGGACAACTATTACCGCTCACAATATGGGCCACAACCGCTTGAACATGGACTGCTTACCAGGGCAGTATTTATGAATTACATTGTAATCACAGGTCTAGCAGCCTGTGGAATTGGGATTTACCTTGCCTACATAACAGGGCCATGGGCCTGGACAATCTTTGGCTTTGGACTTTTCTTCCTGCTTTTCTACACCTGGCCATTAAAATACATTGGATTGGGTGAACCTGCAGTCGTGATTGTTTGGGGACCCTTGATGGTTGGTGGAACCTACCTTGTTGTCTCTGGTGGTCATTGGGATTCCATGGTACTTCTACTCAGCTTAGTTTATTCATTGGGACCAACAACGGTGTTATTAGGCAAGCACACCGACAAACTTGCTGAAGACAGGGTAAAGAAAATCGGGACCTTACCGGTTTTAATCGGGCAGAAGGCCGCCAGATATACCACAATTCTGCTTTGGATAATACAGTATGGCTTTGTCATTGGCCTTGTGGTCGCAGGCTGGCTAGGATTTCCTATGTTGATCGTGCTACTTGCCATTCCAAAGCTGATTGGGGCCATTAAAATTTTCCTGAAACCACGACCAAGTGCTGCTCCTGAGGGAGTTGAGGGAGAAAACTGGCCTTTGTATCTGGTTTCACATGCCTTTGATTATAACAGGAGATTCGGCTTGTTATTTCTGCTGGGCTTAATCCTGGAGGTAATCATGCATAAGCTAATGTAAATTAATTCTCTCCCATGTAAACAAATGAACAAGGGGACCTTGATAGGCTTAGAAGCCTGTATGGGTCCCCTTCTCTATTTAATAAACATGCTTCTTTTGTGATAAAACGTATTACCAAAACCCTAATAAAAGTATACCATATTAATAGGACATTATAGTTTAAGGTTGTTAGTCATTGGAAATCCCGATTTTTTTTGCACTTTTGACTGAATTTTGAACCTAAAACCAATCCAATGCTCATTGCCCCTTCCCTACTTTCAGCTGATTTTGCCAATTTGCAAAGTGATATTGAAATGATCAACCAAAGTAATGCTGATTGGTTTCACCTGGACATTATGGATGGCGTTTTTGTCCCGAACATCTCTTTTGGGTTTCCTGTAATGGCAGCAGTCCAGAAATTCGCAAAGAAACCACTTGATGTTCACCTGATGATCATTGATCCCGATCGCTATATTCAGCGTTTCCGGGAGTTGGGAGCAACTTATATCACAGTGCATTATGAAGCTTGTAATCATTTGCATCGGACGCTTCAGGCAATTCGGGCAAGTGGTGCAAAAGCAGGTGTTTCACTGAATCCACACACCCCGGTAAGTTTACTTCAAGATATCCTGACAGAGGCTGACCTTGTGTTAATCATGTCAGTTAACCCGGGGTTTGGTGGACAAAAGTTCATTCCAGGAACCTATCATAAGGTAAAAGAGTTAAAAACAATGATTCTTGAACAAGGACTCGACACCCTCATTGAAGTTGATGGTGGGGTTGATCTAGCCAATGCTCCCTTGCTCAAGCAAGCAGGTGTTGATGCAGTTGTGGCCGGAAATACTGTTTTTGGAGCAGCAAATCCCGGGGAAATGATCAGGGCCCTGTCCATGTGTTAAAGTACGACTGAAAGAATTCCAAACATTAGAAGTCTAATCAATCAAAGAAAAGATCTCCTCCACAGCTTTCTTTTCCCTTGCTCTCGGTGGATTTACCGGTCTTCCAAGGGCAACAAACGCTACCAAATGGTAATCAGGGATTACTTTCAAGGCTTTCTCAATTACATCCTGGGCTATCATCGGGGCACTCATCCAGCAAGCTCCGTATCCCATATCTACTGCAGCCAGAAGGAGATTCTCTATGGCAGCTCCGGCTGACTGGACATCCGGATAATTGCGCATCTTGTTAATTTCGTCATGGCTCATCTCCACTCCTTTTTCCAGGATACTCTCATAGCCCTCCATCGTAATTGCAATAACGGCAGGCGCATTTCTAAAAAAAGTCGCATACCACTCCACCTGTGATTTAACATTCGCTGCTACTTTTGATTCATTCGCGTGAACCTGCATGATCTTCTCCGATACCACATCAGCAAGCGTATTCAGCAGAGGCTTGTTGGTGATGGCAATAAATTTCCAGGGTTGATAATTGTTGACACTGGGAGCACAGCTCGCCAGCCTGACCATTTCCTTCAGATCCTCGACAGGGACCTGGGTTTCCAAAAAATTCCTGACACTGGTGCGGGATTCTATTGCTTGTTTTAGTTCCATGGGTTACTTTTTTCTATGAATACAAAGGAAGGTAAAATAAGCGGCAACTATCACTTTGCATTTCCATTCAGCAGACTTATACCATATTATTATACAAATATTTCTGATCAGGGGTTTTACACCTCAGTGAAACCCCTTAAATTCGCAGTTCACATATCAAAACACGACCATGTCAAATATCCTATCGACGCTGCAACCCGCCAGAATCTGGCACTATTTCGGGGAAATCTGTAACATCCCAAGACCTTCTAAAAAGGAAGAAAGGATCAGAGAATACCTGCGTGACTTTGCAATCAGGCAAAACCTTGAATACGATATTGATGAAATCGGGAACATCCTGATCCGGAAACCCGGTACATCGGGCCGTGAAAATGACCGGATCACCGTTTTGCAGAGCCATATGGATATGGTATGTGAAAAGAACCAGGACACCATCCATGACTTCGACACTGACCCGATCCTTCCCAGAATAGATGGAGAGTGGGTTAAAGCAACAAATACTACGCTTGGTGCTGATAATGGAATCGGTGTTGCAGCATCTTTAGCGATCCTGGAATCCACAGAAGCTGAGCACGGCCCTTTAGAATGTTTGATCACTGTTGATGAAGAAACAGGTCTGAGTGGAGCCTTTGCCTTGCAACCAAGTTATGTAAAAGGCAGAATCCTGCTCAACCTGGACTCCGAAGATGAGGGCGAGATTTTTATTGGATGTGCCGGAGGGACAGATACTGCGATCACTTTACCTGTCCAGTGGGATCCAATCCAACCAGGATATTCTGCCTATTCCATAGAAATCAGTGGCTTAAAAGGCGGACATAGCGGTGATGAGATCCACAAGGGCCTGGGAAATTCCAACAAGATACTGAACCGCATGCTATGGAATCTCAGTCAACACATTGATTTACGTATTGCTTCCTTTACAGGAGGTAACCTGAGAAACGCCATACCCAGAGAAGCCATTGGAGTTTTTGTGATTCCGGAATCATCACTGGAAATTTGCAATACCTTAACCCATCAGCATGCCATTTCGATTTGGCAAGAGTTACAACATACAGATCCGGATCTCAGCATTCGCATCAATCCAGCGCCCATGCCTGTGCAAGTCATGACAAAAGAAAGCAGCAACAGATTGATGGGAGCCCTTTATGCCTGCCCGCATGGCGTTATCAGCATGTCGCCGGTTATTCCCGGACTGGTAGAGACCTCAACAAACCTGGCTGCAGTGCGCACCAAAGAGGATAGTATCTTTATCACTACCAGTCAACGTTCCAGCATAGAATCAGCCAAACAGGACATTGCCAACCAGGTTGCTGCAACTTTTCAGTTAGCCGGGGCCAAAACAGAACAAGGCGATGGCTATCCGGGATGGGCTCCCAATCCTAATTCAGAAATTCTGGAGATCACCAGGAAGGCACATCTAAAAGTACTTGGGTACGAGCCCGCAGTAAAAGCCATACATGCCGGGCTGGAATGCGGAGTAATTGGCGAAAAATACCCGGGGATTGACATGATATCATTTGGACCGACCATCAGAGGACCACATTCGCCTGACGAACGCCTTCAGATAGACACAGTAGGAAGGTTCTGGGGCTTGTTGGTGGAAGTGTTGTATAATATAAGGTAAGCTTTTCTTCGGTTACCCACGAAAAACCTATATCCCAAACCCAACACCCATGCGGTAGATTGGGTTTGGGTAAAGAGATGTGGGACTTTGGTTCAGATTGTATAAAAGCAAGATCTCAACACTGCCGCGTTCACCTATTTGCTGACTGTAACCACCACCCACATAGAAATTATTCTCAGTAATAGTAGGTGGATCATTGACATAATAGCCTTTATAGGTTAAGACTTCAAACTCCGTATGCAGGAAAATCCGGATACGCGTATAATATCTTCCAAAGGCTCTACCCCCATAAACGTTGCTCTCATACACCGGTTGGAACCGACTATCTTTAAAATATTGGTATGTTATTCCTACACCAGCGATAAGATCTGGTTTGATTTTATAGCCGACAAGAGGAGAAATATCAAGTTGTGTCACATCCCCAAAAGAGAACCCCAAGTTACCACCGAAGAAGATCCTATCTCTGAATAAAGGCATTGAACTATTATTATCCGGATAACTACGCTGGGAAAAACCATTAAAAGAGGTACATGAAATGGTAATCACGAATAAAAATACACGGCTCAGGAGGGTAAATTTCATGGTATATATAGGTATGTATAGCAACAAAAGTATGAATAAACACTTGACAAACGGCTTTTTTTAGATTAATTTTATAGGCTTATTAACATGCTTACTACGTGATTAGCAGTATAGTGGGTTTTTAGCAACAGAAATATTGTTAATTATTTTTGAGGGTAGTGTATTGTGTATTAAAAACAATGTGTATCTTTGCAGTCCCAATCACAAAAAACGTTCTTAAAAAGGGAAGAGAAAACGAGGTCAAAAAATTATTTTAATTTTTTTTCGCAAAACGTTTGGAGATTAAAAAACTTTAACTACTTTTGCAGCCCCGTTCAGGTAAAAGGGTAGAACAGTGAGATACGGGACAAGTTCTTTGAAAATATTGAAGCAAGCCTAGCAAGCAAATATCACTGGAATAATTTCCAGAAACAGTAAGTTTTGACATGATTAAATTTTTCTATACAATGGAGAGTTTGATCCTGGCTCAGGATGAACGCTAGCGGCAGGCCTAATACATGCAAGTCGAACGGCAGCACGAGTAGCAATACTTGGTGGCGAGTGGCGCACGGGTGCGTAACGCGTATGCAATCTACCCTTGACTGGGGAATAGCCCCGAGAAATCGGGATTAATACTCCATAACATCATTGAGAGGCATCTCTTGGTGATCAAAGTTCAGACGGTCAAGGATGAGCATGCGTGACATTAGCTAGTTGGTGAGGTAACGGCTCACCAAGGCGACGATGTCTAGGGGTTCTGAGAGGATTATCCCCCACACTGGTACTGAGACACGGACCAGACTCCTACGGGAGGCAGCAGTAAGGAATATTGGGCAATGGACGCAAGTCTGACCCAGCCATGCCGCGTGCAGGATGACAGCCCTACGGGTTGTAAACTGCTTTTGTACGGGAAAAACCCCTCGGACGTGTCCGGGGCTGATGGTACCGTAAGAATAAGGATCGGCTAACTCCGTGCCAGCAGCCGCGGTAATACGGAGGATCCAAGCGTTATCCGGATTCATTGGGTTTAAAGGGTCCGCAGGCGGATTAATAAGTCAGGGGTGAAATCCTACGGCTCAACCGTAGAACTGCCCTTGATACTGTTAGTCTAGAGTACAGTTGAGGTGGGCGGAATGTGTCATGTAGCGGTGAAATGCATAGATATGACACAGAACACCGATCGCGAAGGCAGCTCACCAAGCTGTAACTGACGCTAAGGGACGAAAGCGTGGGGATCAAACAGGATTAGATACCCTGGTAGTCCACGCCGTAAACGATGGTCACTCGATGTTGGCGATACACAGTCAGCGTCTGAGCGAAAGCATTAAGTGACCCACCTGGGGAGTACGATCGCAAGATTGAAACTCAAAGGAATTGACGGGGGCCCGCACAAGCGGAGGAGCATGTGGTTTAATTCGATGATACGCGAGGAACCTTACCTGGGCTAGAACGTAGAATGACTTTCCGTGAAAGCGGAATTCCCTTCGGGGCAGTCTACGAGGTGCTGCATGGTTGTCGTCAGCTCGTGCCGTGAGGTGTCGGGTTAAGTCCCATAACGAGCGCAACCCCTATCATTAGTTGCCATCAGGTAAAGCTGGGGACTCTAATGAAACTGCCTACGCAAGTAGTGAGGAAGGTGGGGATGACGTCAAATCAGCACGGCCCTTACGTCCAGGGCTACACACGTGCTACAATGGCCGGTACAAAGGGCAGCTACTTGGTGACAAGATGCT
>Ga0247840_10004322_pt1 | contig 22643 bp, 16 predicted proteins | sample LaCruzMarch2015__FD_192404 | JGI IMG/M metagenome (GOLD analysis project Ga0247840, IMG submission 192404) | Freshwater microbial communities from meromictic Lake La Cruz, Castile-La Mancha, Spain - LaCruzMarch2015_17m | ecosystem: Environmental > Aquatic > Freshwater > Lake | place: Spain... | reverse complement strand
CTGTCACGTTCTCCGGCGCAACTGAGCGTCAAGAGGCTTGAGTTGCAGGCCGCAACGCCTATCAACCAAGTGCGGATAAATCCTAACTTCATCACTGAGCAACTTTGCTCAGAATTTTAGGAACAGTGAACGGCTTCTCGTCGCGAATCTGCCGATCGCCATGCGCGGCGGCTAGCGAGCTTAATGCATGGTGAAACCGGTCTGGACGAAAGTGTATTTCCTGAGGTTTGTCCCATTTGCGCCGGGCAGGTGCTTGGCGATCATTGGCCGGACGCGGTTTCCTGGAAGAATCATCGCTTGGGGTTGGATCACCGCCGCCGCGGGGTCGCGGCGGCGCTGCGGCCTCAGTTGCAGAGGCCCTTGGGGTTGGAGGCGGTGGCACCGACCATCAGGCCGTTGGGCTGGCCGCTGGCGTCGGTGCCGCCGGTCTTCCAGAAGGTCGGTTTATCCGGCTTTGGCTTGGCGCCGTAATCGGTCGCTGTGCCGCTGAGGTAGGACGGGATGCAGACGCAGCCGAGGTCGAAGGTTGCGCCGCTGCCGTCGGCGTTGGTCGGCGCCCCGGTGAGGGCGACCACGATGCCGCCGGTGGCTTGAATGTCCTTCGTACACAGGCTGTAGGGCATGACCGGCGGCCCGTCCGCGCAGGCGAGGTAGCCAATGGCGTCTTGCTCGGTCTGCCCGCCCATTGGGTACAGATACAAGTTCACCTCCGAGCCCGCGGCGCAGTCGCCCAGGTTCAGCGCGAGTCCGAGTGGGGCGTTGGTGAATCTATTCTGGTTCGGCTTCAGGATGCTGCCCTCGATGTTAGAGTACCCCTGATAGCCGTCCACCCTAAGTAAGCCGAAGTTGCTGTGGTAGTGGATCTGGGAGGCATCGGGACTGACGAACTCGATGCCGTAGGTCGCCGGAATCGGGCTCGCCACGATCAGGTTCACCAACGGTGCCGTGTCTGGGCCGCTAACGCTGGCGCCACCCAGCGGGTACGACACAGCACCACACGAGAGGCTGCCATCCATCGTCGTGGCGCTGGTGGGGGTGGCCGTGATGACCATCGGGGCCCCGGGCGCGCAGGTCCTGCTGGACCGCGTTTGCGTGCCGTTCGCGAAGGATTGAGCATAGCCCGCCCACGGCACGTCGCCCGGCCCTGGACCCGCGCCGATCTGCAGCCCGGTGACGGTGACGACGCCGCTGCCGACGGCCGGGCTGAAGTACCAATAGCCCGGCGCGGTAGTGGCGGTGTTGCTGTAGGTGGGCAGGTTCACCGGCGCCTGCGCCCATTCCGTCCCGGTCCAGGTGCCGGCCTTCACCAACTGAAGGCTCGGTGGGTAGGCGGACCACTCCGAATACACCTGGCCGCCCACCGTGTAGCTCGCGATGCCGAGCATGCCGCTGTCGAGCGCGAAGCTGAGATCGACCCCGGAGACCAGGCTGTCGGCACCGGTCAGGTTGACCAACTGGGTCGGCGGTTGAAAGACGGCGGTGCTCGGCGAGCCCAATTGCAGATAGCCTTTGCTGGCGGTCACGTCGGCGCCGGTCAGGATCGCACTCCATGGATTCAGGTGCGCGCTGCTGTAGGAGGAGCGCTGATACAGGCTCAGCACGTTGTCATACCTCGCAGGGATGCCGGATAGGGGGCCGCAACCCGCATCGATGGCGCGGGGGAACAGGTTGGCGTCCACGCTGATGTTGGTGCAAAGTGTGTCGGTGCTGATCGAGTAGTTGGACCAGAGGGCAAAGGAACTGGGGTTGCCGCTCGCAAGCCCGTTGTTGACCTCGGCCTGCACGAACACGTTGGTCAGCAGCATGCCCAGCAGGTCGTTGGACGAGTAGCTGGGGTTGATCACCGGCGGTGCGGTCTGCGCCACCGGTGCCGGCAGGCTTACGGTCGTCGTGAAGTCCGCGGTGATCTGGTTGGTGGAATAGCTGGTGAGTGCCGCGCTCCCGGCCGCCGCGGTCCCCCCGGCGGCAGCCACAACGGCGACCGACGCCTCCGGCCCGGCGAGCGTCCCGAGCGCGGCCGCCGCCACATCCACAGCCACATCGACCAGCCCACTGAAGATCTTGCCCCAGATGGATTCTTGGGTGATGGGGGTGCTGGCTGCCGTGTTCATCGTGTTCAGCGCGGTGGCGGCCGCGCCGGGCGCTGCCAGGAGCCACTGGGCGTAAAAGCTGCTGTCGGAGCTGCTTTTAAACACCCCGTCCGCCCCGGAGGGCGCCACCAACCCCACGATGTTCGAGATGTCCTGGGCGCTCAGGCTGTTGTCGCCGAAGGCGTAGCCGGTGTTGGTGACCAGAAACCACAGGATCTTCGCGGCGTAGCTGCTGACCAGAAAGGGATCGCCGATGGCCAGCGTCAGGTGGCCGCCGTAGATCGGCGCCGCGTATTGGGCGATGCTGGCGTTGACCTCGTCGCTCCCGATATAGGCGGACAGGTTCACCGGATACATCGGCAGGTTGAGGCTGTCGATGGCGAGGTTGCTGGAGTTGGGGTTGGACACCCCGCTCCACAGACCGCCGGTCGGCACATAGCCGCTGGCGTTCGGGTCGACGTTGAAGTTCATCGCGCTGGGCGTGAATCCTGGGGCGTTGGGATTCGACTTTTGCGTAAAGGTCCCGGCCGGGGTGTAAACCACCTCGGAGCGAACCCGCTGTGCCGTCGGGGGGTTGATCCCGAAGTTGTACCAAAGCCCCTTTTCCGAGGCGCAGAACGGATAGTTGTTGTCTTCCATGCTGGTATTGATGCCGGAGATGAACATATTGGGCGCCGAGGCCATGGCGGCGAGAACGATGGTATTGCCATTGCCCGCCAGGATCCAGCTATCGGCGATGGCCGGGGCGTTTAAATGTGGACTGATCTCTGTGCTGTACTCGACCACCGCCTGGCCGGCCTGCCCGGCGCCGGGAGTCAGGGTGATTGCGCCGCCGACGTTATTAATGGGGACGCCCTCGTTGTAGAAGATGGTGTTGTTCACCACCTGCTCGCTCGGTAAATAGCACCCGCCGCCGGAGATCGTCACGGGGTTGAAGAAGCCGACGGTGCCGTCGGCATTGCCCCAGCCTTGGGTCGAAGCCGGAGTGCCGATGGGGCTGTCGGGGGGGTTGAGGGGGTTCGCGCCCCCGCCGTATGGCGTGAGTGTGTACGTGTTGGGACTGAGGTTGAAGAAGCTGTAGGACAGCGCGCCGGCGTTCGCCTGATAGTCATAGCCCCAGGCGGTGGGGGCGGCGCTCGCGAGGATGAGCGCGGTGATCCAATGGCGGGTCATGGTCAGTTCCCCTGCAGGTTGAAGCTGGCGTTGCGCACGACGAACGTGCTGTTGATGGCGTGCCCGGCCATGCCGGTCTGCGCATGGGTGTTGTCGAGGCCGAAGAAGGTGCCGGCGTTGACGCGAAAGCCGGTGAGGGTGCCGGACTGGTCGAACTGGCAATCGGTCAGCAACAGCCGGGCGGGCAAACCGCCGGCGGCGATCGACACGCCGCACGCGGTGCCGGTGCCGAGCTTCAGCGGAAACACGAAGGTGAAGCCGGGCGCCGCGGACATGACCAACCCGCTGACCCGTGCCGAGCCGGGGTAGAGGATGCCCTGGAAGGACTCAAACACGGGCAGGAAGCCCAGCGCGGTCACGCTATAGCGCTGCGGGTCGACGGTGGTGAGCGCCGTGCCGCCGGAGCGATCGGGATAGCTGTTGGCGGGCGTCAGCGCGTTCTCGCGCAGGCTGAACTGGCGCAGGGTGGTGCCCTGCCCGGGGGCTACGTGAAAGGCCACCGCGTTGCGCTCGCAGCGGGGCTCGGTCTCTGCGACCACGGGCGACAGGCTCGCCTCGTACAGGCCCGGCAGCACGGCATGCACGCCGGTGTTGCCGATCTCGGCCTCGCAGCCGGCGCCGTTGACGCCGCTTTTGGCCTGCCAGTGCTGCAGCTTGACCCAGCGCCCGGGGCCGCTCTGGAACTTGATCGTCGCGGTCTGGATGGTCGTGATCGCGCCCTCGGTGACCTTGAAATAGGCGGGGTGATAGCGGTCGAACCCGCTCTGTTGGTAGATCTGATACTGGCCCGGCGCCAACGCGATGTTGGTGTTCAGCGGCACCGGGGTGTTGTCGCCGACGGCAGGGCCGACGGTCGGGATGCTGACCAGAAAGTCGCCGGTGGCCGCGGGCCGGGTCGCGCCGAGCAGGCACAGGCCGGTGGTGACGGCGGCGCCCTCGCAGGCGGCGGGGTAGGTGGCGCGGAATTCATCGGCGACGACGCGGTACTCGGCCATCGCGCTCGGCACGAGGCCGGCGAGGCCGAGCGCGACCAGCCACGCGGCGGTGGTCGGCGCGGGGGTGAACGCGGTGCTCGGTTTCATTCGGTGGATCTCCTGGCTGAGGTGGCGGGTGTGCTCATGCGGCGCCTTTGGCGCGCTGCCGATGGAGCCCGAACAGGCCCGCGGCCAGTAGCGCAAGGGTCGCGGGGACGGGCACGTCGCCGTGGTGCACGGCCCAGGCGACGAAGAGCGAATCGTCCTGATAGGCGAGCTGGCTGCCGTCGTAGAAGTCGAAGCTCCAGGCGTAGCCGGGGTTGGCGTCGTCGGGCGTGGCGGTCCAGTAAAGGACGTCGCCGAGGTTCAGGAACAGGTCGAAGGAGGCGTTGTGGCTGGCGGTGATGGGGGTACCATAGGTGCCGCCCAGGCCGGTGTAGAACAGGCTGCCCAGCTCCGCGGTCGGGCACGCGTCGCCGGCGCAGGTCGGGTCCGCCGTCGGCAGGCGCCAGCCCTCGGCACCGGCAAAGATCAGGGCCTCGGCCCAGGCCTTGGCGTCGGCCCAGTCGAACAGGCCGCCGTCGGCGCCCGCGCTGCCGCCGCCGGCGCTGTACTGGGTGGCCGCGTAGTTGGCATCGGCGAGCCAGGTGAGGTTCTGGTCGCTGTCGTAGACGAGGCCGCCGGGGCGGGCGAACAGGCCAGCCTCGGCGGCGCCGGTGAAGCTCAGCGCCGCGAGCAGCACCGCCGGGAGAACAGGTTTGTGCATCGAATACCTCCGCTGGTGAACGCGGCGGGCCACGGACCGGGCCGAACCCGCGACAGACCGCAGGTTTGAGGATAGGGGAGAAGCCCGCGGGCGATGCTCTCAAATGCTCTCAAAACGAGAGCAAAGGAGCGGCGGGTGCGCACCGGCGCGGTGGGTGGCAGCCTGAGACCGGTCGCGGCGGCGGCCGGCGGGTCAGGGTGCCGTGGCGTCGGGGTCGGCAGGGGGCGGCACGAGGGGCAGGCGCAGCAGGAACACCGCGCCCTGTGGCTGATGGTCCTGCACCAGCAGATCGCCGCCGTGCAGACGCGCGATGCGCCGGGCGATGGACAGCCCGAGGCCGCTGCTGCGGCTGCCTGCGCCGTGTTCGAAGCGCTCGAAGATGCGCGCCTTGTCGGCGTCCGCGACGCCGACGCCGGTATCGGCCACGGCCAGCTCCAGCAGGGCGCCGTCCCGGCGCAGCCGCAGTTGCGGCGGCTGCTCGCCGGCACCGTGGACCAGGGCGTTGTCGATCAGGTTCTGCAGCAGGATGCGCAGCAGGTCGGTGTCTGCCGGCAGCGGCGGCAGCCCTGACGGGACCACGCAGGGCACCGGCGGGGTGTAGGCGCCGGCGACCTCGGCGGCGAGGGCGCCCAGGTCCAGCGGCAGGCAGCGCAGCGTAAGACTCGGGGCGCTGAGCCGATCCCGACAGAGCAACACCGTGGCCAGGCGCGACAGGCGGCGGGCGGCCAGCGCGATGTTGTCGAGGCGGGTGGCGACCGCCGGGGGAATGTCGTCGCGCAGATAGCGCAGCGAGTCGAGCGAGGCCTGGATCATCGCCGCCGGGGTGCGGAACTCGTGCGAGGCCATCGACAGCAGATTGCGCTGCTCGGCCTCGGCGGCGGCGGTGCGGGCGTGGGCACGCGCCAGGCGCACGTCCTCCTGCTGCAAGGCGATCAGCAGGAAGCCATAGCCATTGAGCACGACGATGACGACGGCGGTGAGCCACAGCGCGGTGGTCGGCAGCGTCGGCGAGACCGGATCGAGCCCGCCGACCAGGGCGCCCCAGACGGCGCGGGCCAGGAACACCGCGGCGAGGATCAGGTTGGTCGTGCCGACCAGCCGCAGCAACAGGCTGGGATGGGGCTGGCGCAGCAGCACACCCCCCATCGCCGCGTACAGGCCGCCCATCGCGGACGAAAAGTACACGACCGCGACGATTGCGATCGTCGAGGACGAGCCCGTGCTGCGTACCGAGCTGGCGTTCCAGCTCGAACGCCAGGGCTTTGCCGTTGCGACGTTCGAGAACGCGGAGCAATTCTACCGACACCTCGCGGTGCAGCCGGTGCAGATCGCGTTGCTCGATATCGGCCTCACCGGCGAGGATGGGTTGTCGATCTGCCGGCACCTGCGGTCGCATGATCCGCGCTTCGGCATTGTCTTTATGACCGCCCGCGCATTGCGTGATGATCGGCTCGCCGGACTGCAGGCCGGCGGCGACGCCTATCTGGTCAAACCGGTGGACCTGGACGAACTGGTGCTGATCCTGAACCGATTGATCGAGCGCGTCATGCCCCCGCCGCAAGCGCGCGTGGAGACCCGCAACGACTGGCGCCTGGAGCCGGACCGCGGCTTGCTGCTGAGCCCGGCGGGGCAGCGCCTGCACCTGTCCGCCGGTGAAATCCAGGTCCTGGGGGTGTTGCTGCGCGAAGGCGACCGGGCCTGTTCTCACGGCACGCTGGCCGTGGCCATGGGGCTGATGCCCCAGGAGTACAACAGGCACCGCGTGGAGGTGATCCTGAGCCGGTTGCGGGCGCGGGTGCTGCGCGAGACCGGACAGGCACTGCCGATCGTCGCGGTGCGTGGTTACGGCTACCGGTTCGGGTGTTGATGCCGCGTCGGCGTGGGCGCGTGCAGCCGGATCAGACCGGGCGGATGCGGCTGGAGCGTCCCGCTCGAGCAACTGCGGGAGTACCGCGCCCAGCCGCAAGGCCGCCCCCCGTCACCCATAACCTCGTCGATAGGGCCAGGTAGTATGCAGTTACGCAGTCTCACCGAGACCCTGGACCGACCCCGCGCGACCGGCGGGCACCGGCCGGCCCGGGTCTTGGGCCTGTTGCTGCTGGCCGGGGCCGAGTTGCTCGGCCTCTCGCTGCGCTTCGATACCGCCTCTCTTGCCGCCTCGCCCGCCGCCTGGGCGCGGGTCCTGGACTATGCCCCGCAGGCCCTGATGGCGGGCCTGGCGGCGCTGGCGGTCCTGGGCCTGATCCTGGCCCCGCGGCTGCGTGAGCGCCTCCGGGCGCTGGCCGGCCCCGCCCCGGACGACCCCTGGCGGCGCGCACTGGGGCTGCACCTGGTCCTGTTGGTCAGCTTCACGCTGCTCAGCCCCCGGGTGTTGGAGCCGTCCGCGGACACCTCGGCCGTCCTGGTCCTGGCCTGGCTGCTGCTGGGCTTGGGTGCCGCGCTGGCCTGGTTGCTCGCCCTGGCACCCGGCGAGCGCTGGCTGGACCTGGCCCGGACCCAGTGGCGGGCGCTCCTGGTCGCGGCCCTGGTCGGCACGGCCGTGTGGGCGCTGGGGACCTGGGCGCGGGTGCTCTGGGAGCCGCTGGCGGCGGCCACCTTCGTGGTCGCCCGCGCCCTGCTCGGGCTGGTCTACCCGGTGGTCGAGGCGCTGCCGGCCGAGCGCATCCTCGGGGTCGGCGACTTCCAGGTGCGCATCACGCCCGCGTGCTCAGGCTTGGAGGGCATGGTGATGGTCGCGGCCTTCCTGGGCGTCTACCTCCATCAATTTCGCCACGAACTGCGCCTGCCCCAGGCGCTGGTCCTGATCCCGCTCGGGATCGCGGCGATCTGGCTGCTCAATGCCCTGCGCATTGCGCTGCTGATCGGCATCGGCGCCTCCTGGTCGCCGGAGCTCGCCGTGGGCGGATTCCACTCCCAGGCCGGCTGGATCGGCTTCATCCTGGTGACCCTGGGGACTATCCTGCTGGCCCATCGTCGGCGCCTCTTCGCGCGCCACCCGGGCGCCGGGCGGGCGGCGGTCGCCGTTCCCGCGGCGGCCGAGGCGCAGCTCGCGACCGCCCTGCTGCTGCCCTGGCTGGCCCTGATGGCCCTCGTGGTCCTGGGCTCCGCCCTCACGCAGGGATTGGACTGGACCTATCCGCTGCGTGTCCTCCTGGTTGGCGCGCTGCTGTGGCACTGGCGCCCCGTCTACCGCCGCTGGCCCTGGGACTGGTCCTGGGGCGCGGTGGGCATCGGTGTCGCGACCTTTGTCCTGTGGCTGGTGCTGGCCCCGGGGTCGGCGGCCGGGGGCGCGGCCCTGGCGGCCGACCTGGCCGGGCTTCCGGGCTGGCTGGCGGCGGCCTGGGTCCTGGTGCGCGTGCTCGGGTCCGTGGTGGTGGTGCCCTTGGCGGAGGAGTTTGCCTTTCGCGGCTATCTGCTCGCCCGCCTGAGCGGTGCACCCCTGGATGGACCGGGCCGCCAACGCCTGGCCTGGCCCGCGCTCATCCTCTCCTCCCTGGCCTTCGGCCTGCTGCACGGGGCCTGGGCGGCCGGGACCCTGGCGGGCCTGGCCTTCGCCCTGGCGCGCTGCCGACGCGGGCGGATCATGGATGCGGTGACCGCCCACCTGACCACCAATGCACTCATCGCGGCGACGGTCCTGGCGACCGGTCAGTGGCGCTTGTGGGCCTGATGCGATGAGTGTGCGTCAGGTCAGCCCGTTGACGGCGCGCATGGGTGCGATCAGCACTGATGTGGTGGCCGCGATCCCGGGTACGCCGTCGTTGTCGTTGTCGTTGTCGTAATCGAATAATCGGGCCACGATTACGACAACGACTTGCAGGCCCTACTCCGGGGCCGTCGCCGCTCCCATAACAAGGCCAGCGTGCCGGCGAAGAGCCCCAGGGCGCCGACGCCGGCGCCCACATCCATTTCCGGCACGCTGAACAGGCTGAAGACCAGGGCGTGGCGGCCGTCCTTGGCGGCCTCGTCCACCCGGTAGCCGAGGCCCTCCGCCAGACCCGTTACCTCGTAACGCAGGTTGTCGGCGCCGACGAACAGACTATTGGACCAGGTGAAATCCCAGGACTGGCCGGCGGCTTGCCCGAAATCATTGGCGAGGTCGAAATCGAGGAAGGCATCCGGCCCGAAGGTTATCACCCCACCCACGTCGAGTACGTCATAGAGTCCGGGCGCCAGGCCCTCGATCTCGATGACCAGGGTGCCGTCGAACTCGATATTGCCGTGGATGATCAGCGTGCCGGGCGAACTGCCGGGCTGAACCTGGGCGTTGGTCCCCACGGTGAAGGTTTCGGCGGTGATTTCGCTGGAGCCTTTCAACACCCCGCCCTGAATGTTCACCGTGGCCTGTGCCATCACGCCGTTCAATACGGTGGTGCCGGCCTGCTGAATGAAACTGCCCGCGCCGTAAATCTGGGAGCCCTTATTGGATAAGCTGATGTTGCCGTAGTTCGTCAGGGTCCCGTTATTCAACACCGCGGCCAGGCCGGATGGGGAACCGGGGTACCAGTAGGGTGAACCGGTGAGGGTCAGGGTGCCGTGGTTGACGAACTGGTACCCAGCGTCGTTCTTGATGATGCTGCTATTGTAGAAAGTCCCGAAGTTGTTCAGGGTGCCCTGGTTGAGGAGGGTGTTGGCCGCGCCATAGGCAGTGGGGGTATGCCAGAAGCCGCCATAGTTGGTCAGAGTGCCGGTGTTGGTGAAGCTGTTGCCGTTGTAGACTGAGCCGGCGGACTTGACGATGAAGGTTCCGCTATTGCCGATGTTACCGCCGAAGTCATTGGTCAGTCCCGGGGTGGCGCCGTCAGGGGCCTTGGGCGACTTCGCCAGGGTCAGGGTGCCGGCATTGGTCAGGGTACCGCCGTGCATGGAGATCAGCCCGGCGACATTGAGGGTGCCGCCGACGGCGTTGGTCAGGGTGGAACCGGCATTGCTTACGATGGTGTTGTAATTGCTCAACACGCCGGAATTGGTCAGCGTGGCCCCGGAGTTTTGGCGGATGACGTCGTAGTTGTTCAGCGTGGCGCCCGTCTCATTGACGACGTTGCCGTAATTCTTGATCCCCGCGCCGTAGGGGTTCAAGGTGATCGTCAGTGTTCCGGCGTTGTTAAGGCTGCCGGTGGCGGTATTGTTGAAATAACTGAGCGTCGTCAACGTGGCCCCGGCCAGGTTGTTCACGGTGCCCGCGTTGTTGATCGTGCCCGTCGCGGCGTTGGTCAGGCTTCCCGCATTGTCGAGGGTGCCGTTGGCGGCGTTGTTGAAGGTTCCGGCATTGCTGAACATCCCCCCCGCCTGGTTGTCGAGAGTCCCGGAATTGGTCAGCGTGCCGGTCGCGGCGTTCGTCAGGGTGCCGACATTGGTGACGGAGGCCCCGGCGGCGTTGGTGGCGGTGCCCTGGTTGGTCAGCGTGCCCGCGACCTGGTTGCCCAGACTGCCGGTGTTGGCGAGGGTTCCCCCGGATTGATTGGTGAGGCTGCCGGCATTGGCCAGGCTGGCGCCGGCGTTGTTGTTGATCTGTGCGTTACTGTTGATCGCACCGTAGTTGGTGAAGGAACCGCCCGCGTTGTTATCGATGATCCAGTCATTGTTCAGGGTCGCGGAGGCCTGATTGAGCAGGACGCCGACATTGGTCAGATAGCTGGCATTCTGCAGCGTACCGCCCGACTGGTTGACGAGGCTGCCGGCGTTGTTGAGCTGGTTCTGGTTGTTCAGGGTGCCGGTGTTATTGAGGGCAGCGCCCGAATAATTGCGCAGATGGAGCTTGTTGACGACCTGGCCGGCATTGCTGAACACCGCGCCGGCGCCCGTGTTGGAGATAGTGCCGGCGTTGCTGAGGGTGCCATTCGCCGCGTTGCCGAAGCCGCCGTAATTGCTGACGCTGCCCCCGGCGGCATTGCTCAGGCTGCCGGCATTGCGGAAGGTGGCCGCGGCGGCGTTGCTGAGGGTTCCGCCGGACTGGTTGACCAGGGTGCCGCCGTTGGTGAACGTGGCGCTGGCGCCCGTGTTGGCAAGGCTGCCGACGTTGCTGAGCGTGCCGCCGCTGCTGTTGGTGAAGCTGCCGGCGTTCGCCAGGCTGCCCCCGGCGGCATTGCTCAGGCTGCCGGCATTCGAGAAGTTGCCGCCGGCGTTGTTGGCAAGGCTGCCGGCGTTGGTGACGACGCCCGAGGAATAATTGACGAAGCCCGCGAGATTCAGGTCGGCCGTCGCGCCGGCGGCGTTGGTGAAGCTGCCGTAGTTCTTCCAGTCGGTCTGGGCGCCGGTCTGGATCGTGCCCGAATTGGCCACGGTGCCGCCGGCATTGGTGTTCAAGGGCGATGCGATCGTCAGGTTGCCGGTGTTGGTGACGGTCAGGGTTCCGCCGTTTTCGACATTGCAGGTGCCGGTGTAGGTGTCATTGCCGCTGACGGTCACCGGGTCTTGTGCCGTGACCGGGCAGGTGATGCTTGCGGCGGCGCCATCCTGGGGCATGACCAGGGCCGCGCCGAAGGCCAGCGCGGCGCGGATCGCCAGGACCAGGCGCTTGGGGGCCGGCGCGGCACGCCGGCAGGGCGGTTGAGGGTCTTGCCGACGGTGCGGGCGGATCGACATTACGGGCTCCTGAAGTGATGTGAATGATTGTCGCCGACGGGTCACTGCCGTTAAGCCAAACCGCAACGGCTACCGGGAGCGCCGCACCCCAGTGCGGCGCGGTCTCTGCTGAACCCACACCGGCGCAGTCGTCTGCAAGATCGCGCCGCACTGGGGTGCGGCGCTCCCAGGTCGGACCGGAGGTCGAGGCTTCAGCCGGACGCGGCGCCGCCCGCTAAAGCGTCGACCTCCGGTCGAGTCGCCTCGCTCACCGCAGGTCGAGCCTTCGTGGGGCCTTGATCATGGTTCCGGCCTCGGCCCTGACCAGTTGCGAAATTTTTTTGACAGGATTAACAGGATTTACAAGATCGAAAACAAGTAAAATCTTGTAAAGCCCGTCGGCGCCGACACCGGGTCCAGGACCGGTCCGGGGGCGATCCCGGTCCCGGCCGGGATCGGGGTCTCGACGTCGGGGAGTTGGTTCCAATCACCCGTGTGAAAATCGAAGACCACGCATGACGCCGGTCTCGCATCGCTCGTGCGGTTCACGGCAAGGTTGGCAATTCCAGCTCTTGCAGGAACCGATTGTGTCTTGCCCTGGCCGTCGCGATGCTCTGCGCCAGGGTGCTCAGCTCAGTATTGACGGCGTGCAGATCGATTTCTTCTTCCGCCCGCGCCGTGCTGATGTAGCGTGAGATGTTCAGGTTGTAGCCCTCCTTCTCGATTCGCTCCAGCGAAACCCGCATGGAATAGCGTTCCTCCTCCTTACGGAACTGGTAGGTGTCGATGATCTTCTCGATGTGCTCCGGCAGCAGCCGATTCTGCCGCTTGCCCTTCTCGAAGTGCAGGGCGGCGTTGATGAACAGCACGTCATCGGGCTTCTTGCATTTCTTCAGCACTAGGTCCCAGTCGTTGGTCAGCGTGTCGCCGTGATGAATCGCGAACTCGGAGTCCTTCACCCCGTGCAGCAGCATATTCATGCGCGCCAGGTTGTAGGTGGTGATGTTCTTTTCCTGGCCGTAGATCTTGCCGATGCCGTGCGAACCCATGCGCTGGCGCACATTGAGCAGCAGCGAGCCCGAGCCGCAGGCAAAGTCGAGCACGCTTTCCAGTTGCCTCTTCCTGCCGTGGCGGGTTCCTGACTGTCCAGCGTGACCAGACCTGACAAGATGCTGGAAATCTGTTGCGGCGTGTAGAACTCGCCCGCCTTCTTGCCGCTGCCCGCCGCGAACTGGCCGATCAGGTATTCATAGGCGTCGCCCAGCGTGTCCTTGTCGGTGGAGAACTTCTCCAGTCCCTCGGCAATCGCCTTGATTACGGTGCAGAGCTTGGCATTGCGGGCCCGGTAGTCCTTGCCCAGCTTGTCCGAATTCAGGTTGATCTCGGAGAACAACCCGCCGAAGGTGCTGGCGAATGATTCGTTCTCGATATAGTCGAAGCCTTTTTGCAGGGTGTGCAACAATCCCCCGTTCTGGGTGCGCGCCAGCTCCCCGATGCTGCCCCAGAGATAGTCCGGCTCGATCACGTAATGCGTCTTGCGGCGCATCTGCTGTTCAAATTCGACAGTGTCGTCCGGGTTCTGCCCGCACCACACCGCCAGCGGCGTGCGGCGGTCGCCCGCGGCCAGCGTCGGGTAATCCGGCCCCAACTCCTTGTGCGCGGCCGTCTCGTAGTTGTCCGACAGATAGCGCAGGAACAGGAAGGACAGCATGTAATCGCGGAAGTCGTCCGCGTTCATCGCGCCGCGCAGTTGGTCGGCGATGCTCCACAGGATGTTGCCCAGTTGTTTTTGATCTTGTTCTGTCATGACCCGGTCCCATTGCGGTGCTTGATCCTGTTTTCCAGTGCCTTCAGCTCGGCCTCGTCCCGCTCATCGGCCGCTTGAGCCTCTTGGGCTTTACGGCGCTGGTCGTAGTCGACAAAGAGCGGGGCAATTTGCTGCTCCATGCGGGCATGGCTGACCGATCCCGCGCCGGCAAGCAGGGGGAAACCGTTGGCGGCGATGATCTGCCCGACGTTTTCGCGCCAGAAGGCCATGTGGGTAATGGCTTGCCGCTTGGCACGCAATTCGGCGGTTTCCAGAAAGATGACCACCAGGCGGTTGAGGGTGTCGATTTCATCCTCGGTCAGGTAATTTTTGGCCACCAGGATGTCTTGCTTGCGCACCTGTGCACCCTTCCAGGTCAGCAAGCCGAAATGGCTATCGGCGGGGTTGGCGCGGGCGAGGATGATTTCAGCGGCGGTCTGTTGCGTCACCGCATACAGCAGCAGGTTTTGCACCGTGGCGAAAAATTGCTGGGTGGCCTGATCCGTCTTGTCGTAATCGGCCGCCAGCGCGAACAGGTCGCGGACTTTTTGATAGAAACGCTTTTCCGAGGCGCGGATATCGCGGATGCGCGCCAGCATCTCGTCGAAATAGTCCGGGCGGCCATCGGGGTTCTTGAGCCGCTCGTCGTCCATGACGAAACCCTTGCGCAGGTAGTCCGCCAGTACCGTGCTGGCCCAGCGGCGAAACTGCACTCCGCGCTTTGATCTCACGCGGTAGCCAACGGCCAGGATGGCGTCCAGGTTGTAGAGCTTGGTCGGGTACGCCTTGCCGTCCGCCGCAGTTGTCAAGGATTCCTTGACAACTGACTCCTCGTGCAACTCCTCGTCATGAAATAGGTTTTTCAGGTGCAGCGAAATGTTCTGCTTGCTGGCGTTGAACAGTTCCGCCATTTCCAACTGCGTGAGCCAGACCGTGCCCCGGTCGGCCCGCAGTTGCACCTGGCTTTGGCCGTCTTCGCTGGTGTAGAGGATGAGTTGCGTCATGCCGCCGCCTCGTTCAGCATAGGGAAAAGCTGCTGCATCAGACCTTTTTTGTGGATCTTGAGCGCGGCGAGTTTTTGGGTTTGGGCAGTAATGAGTTCGTCGAGAGACGAGAGGCAGTCGGCGATTTTTTGCTGCTCGCGAACATCGACTGGAATCGAGATTAAGAGCTTCGCCTGCTCGGTAATTCCGATGTATGAGCGAGTGCCACCACCAGCAGCCACCAATATCGATGCCTGAAACACGTCAGAAGTAAACACATGGGCAAGAAATCTGTTCAACAGCCTGCCCTCGTCTCGAACGCGATAGTAGGTGACTTGAGGAGTCAGCATTATGTATGGATAATCGATCTTCCCAACCACGGCCACAGCACCAACAGTTCCCTTATGAGTCAGCAGAACGTCACCCTCTATCGCAAAGCCCTTTTGCAACGCGTCAGCTTGTTCTTTTCGGATGAAGACACAGTGCTCATAGTTGATCTCGCCCCCCCTTATGTCGGACGCCATTACAAATGGAATTCCCTTGCTGGCATAGTCGGACGTTTTGGGGTGAATATTTCCATGATTTCCGTCCCTAGGCGATTCCAACACGCCATCCTCAACCAAAGCATCAATTGATCGCGTATCCCATTCCTCCGCATCCCGAAACTCGGGGAAGCGCAGTTTTGGCAGGGTTTCGCCTTCGGCGGGGAAAAGCTGCTGCATCAACCCTTTTTTATGGGTCTTGAGCGTGTCGAGTTTTTGCTCCTCCAGGGTGATCAGATCATCCAGGGAAGCGAGACAGTCGGCGACTTTTTGTTGCTCTTCTTCATTAGGACGCCAAGCAGCGGTGGAAAGGAATTGACTGATCGATATGTTAAATCGCCCGGCCCTCGCGCCTTCATTTACTAAGCTACTGAGCTGTTTGTCATGGATTCCTGATTCAAAATACCATTCCCAAAAAACTGGATTTTCATCGGGATTAAGGAAGCATTTGTAAATCGGGGAAACGATCCCACCTGAATACTTGGAAAGCCTCTTTATCGTGCCGTAGCTCGAGGCTTTCGTCGTTCTGTCATTATAGACAAAATCATTGCGAACAATCTTGAGCTACCTCTCCGAGTTCTCGCCAGCCACTTTCTTTCCGAAGAACTCGCTCTGAAGAACAATTCCATGTTCACCAGAAAGGCTTAGAACAATATTTTCCGTGCCCTGCGTGGCCCTCTCAGAAACCGGATCGGCAATCACCCGAAATAGTGTCTCTTCCCACTCCCCATCATCCCGAAACTCAGGAAAGCGCAGCTTGGGCGCGAACTTCTGCTTTTCCCTCATTTCAACAAGCTCCTTCCCTTTTCAGTCAGCCGGTATTGCTGCAAGCGGCTGTTGGGTTTATCGGGGATAGTTGGCTCAATCCATCCTTGCTCCAAGGCAGGCAGCAAGTGGGCTTTGCGGAAGTGCTCGCGATCGGCAAGACCCAGCAGGGCTTGCAGCTCTTGCCGGGCGTGCTCCCCTGACATGACGCGTAGCAGTTGCCTAACTTGCGGGGTAACTTGCGGGGTGACTTGCGGGGTGACTTGCCCTGTGACTGGGGCCTCGACTTGCCCTGTGACCGGATCGGTGACACCTTCCCACTGCGGCGCTGGCCGCCACACCTGGGCGGTAAACTGATTGCCACGAACGTCGTCGATAAATTCAATCTGCGGCCATTCCTCCAGCGCACGCGGTATGCCGCTGCCAAGCCCACGGTAGGGCAGCACCTTGAAAGCGTGCTCGGTCAACGTGGGGTTGCGTCGGTTGGTCTTGCCCTGCCGCACATCCTCGATGCTCAGGCTGTCCGGGAGATGGCCGGGGCTGATGATCTCGATGCGGTCGATAAAAATCAGGATGCGAATGGAGGCGCTGGTGAAGTAATCGCGGTGTATCAGGGCGTTGACCAGCAACTCCTGCAAGACCACTTCGGGCACTTCCAGCAGGCCGAGTGAATTGAACCCCTGGTCGCCCTGCACCCGGTGCAGGTTGCGCTTGAGAAAGGCCAGCGCTTCGGTGTATTGGCTGGGCAGGGGGCCGCTGATGTCCTGACTGTCCAGATAGCGGCTGTCGGCAATGCTGGTGCCGGGAAAGGCCACGGCCTGCAAAAGCTCCGATTCCGTCATGCCTTTATTGCTCATACGCCCCCAACCCTGAAATCTCCCGCCCCTGGGCGAGTTTGTGCAGCAGCGGGATCAGGCCCTCCATCAGCGCCAGTTCCGCCTTGGTGCGCGCCTTCCAGCCCAGTTCCAGCGGGGCCAACAGGTCATTGAGCAGCTCGCCGTCGAAGATCATGCGGCGCAGGATGGCGTCCACAAAGCCCTGCAGGGCGGCGGCGGACAGGCCGTGCCTCTTGGCCAGGTCAGCAATGGCCTGGGCGGTCTTGGCGACCTTGTATTGGGCGTATTGCTCACGCACACCTTCGACGGTGTGGGGCTTGCTGGTGTCGAGGCTATCGATGTAGTCGGTGAGGGCGTCCCGATCATCGATGAGTTTGGCATCGGAGTGAATCAGGCCTATCAACTCGGCACGGCTCATCTTCTGCTTGCCCGGCGCCTGGCCGGCGTAGCGGGTAATCAACGCCATGATATAGTCGTAGTCGATGAGGCTCGATGCGAACAGCACGAACTCGAAATCGAGTTGCTGGACCATTTCCAGAGTTGGCGGATCAGTCTTCTCGCTGCCCTTGTCCTGCTTCGCCTTCAGGCGCTGGGCGGTATCCAGATAGACGCCCTTGAAGCCCAGCAACTGGTCCTTGGGCACGATCTGCTCGATGGCTTGGCGGTTGTCGTCGGTGAGGTCGGTGTACTGGTCAAGCTGGGTCTTAAGGCGTTGTACCTCCTTGAACAGGTTGATGAACTGGCCGCGCGCGGCGTCGCCCTTGAGCTTGGGCACCGCGTCGGGGGTGTTGGTCAGGCCTTGCGACTGCATGAAGTCGCTTAAGTTTTGCACGGCGGCTTGCAGCTTGTCGATGACCACCGGGGCCTGGTCCACCAGCCAGATTTCGCGGGCCTGCTTGCCGGTCTGGCCGGAGAAGAGGCCGATGGCGGTGTCCACGGCGTCTTGTTGCTGGCGGAAGTCGAGGATGTTGCCGTAGGGCTTGGTATCGTTGAGCACGCGGTTGGTGCGCGAAAACGCCTGGATCAGGCCGTGGTGCTTGAGGTTTTTATCGACGTAGAGGGTGTTCAAGTATTTGGAATCGAAGCCGGTGAGCAGCATGTCGACCACCAGGGTGATGTCGATCTTCTGCGCGTGGGGCAGGTCGGCATTGGGGTATTGCTGGTCCTTGATGCGCTGCGGTCTTCGATGGCGTGGGTGATGGTGTAGGCGTGCAATTGCTGCTGGAAGATGTCGGCCGTGGTCCGGTAGGACGCCTGTTGGCCTTGGATCTGCTGGTAGCCGGCGTTTTGCTCGAAGATGGGCGTGCCGGTGAAGCCGAACAGTTGGGCCTTGGGGAAGAACTCCTTGATGGCCTGGTGGTTCTCACCGAATTGCGAGCGGTGGCATTCGTCGAAGATGAAGACCAGGCGTTGGCGGCGCAGCGGTTCAAGACGTTCTTTGTAGTTACGTTTGTTCGTTCCATCCAGCGCCAGGCCCAGCTTCTGAATGGTGGTGACGATGACCTTGTCGGCGTAGTCGTCGGAGAGCAGCCGGCGCACCAGGGTTTCGGTATTGGTGTTTTCCTCGACGCAGCCTTCCTGGAACTTGTTGAATTCCTCCCGCGTCTGCCGGTCCAGGTCTTTTCGATCCACCACGAACAGGCATTTGTCGATATCCGGATTGTCCTGGAGCAGGGTGGCTGCCTTGAATGAGGTGAGCGTCTTGCCGCTGCCGGTGGTGTGCCAGACGTAGCCGTTGCCGCAGTGCTGGTGGATGGAATCGACAATCGCCTTGACGGCGTAGATTTGATAGGGCCGCATCATCAGGAGCTTCTGCTCGCCGGCGACCAGCACCATGTAACGGCTGATCATCTCGGCAAGCTGGCACTTGGCGAGGAAGGCGTCGGCGAAGCTGTCCAGATGGGTGATCTTGGTGTTGTCGACGTCCGCGAACTGGTACAGCGGCAGGAAGCGTTCGTCGGCGTTGAAGCTGAAGTGGCGGCTGTTGTTGTTGGCGAAGTACCAGGTGTCGCTGCGGTTGCTGACGATGAAGATCTGCAGGAAGCAGAGCAGGGTCCTGGTGTAGCCGTTGCCGGGGTCGTTCTTGTAATCGACGATCTGCTGCATCGCCCGGCGCGGGCTTAGGCCCAAGGTCTTCAGCTCGATCTGGACGGCTGGGATACCGTTGATGACCAGGATCGTGTCGTAACGGTGATGGCTGTAATCAGTGCTGATCCGCAACTGATTGACCACCTCGAAGCTGTTCTTGCACCAGTCTTTGATGTTGACCAGGGTGTAGTAGAGCGGGGTGCCGTCATCGCGTTCGAAGCTGTTACGGCTGCGCAGGTGGCGGGCGGCGGCGAAGACGTCGGAGGTAATTATCGTATCCAGCAGGCGGTGGAACTCGCTGTCGGTCAACTGGACGCGGTTCAGGGCCTCGAACTTCTCGCGGAAGTTCTGCTCCAATGCGGCACGGTCGCGGATGTCCGGGCGGTAGCTGTATTTCAGATCGCCCAGTTTCTCGATCAGGGCCTGCTCGATGTCTTTTTCTGTCATCGATGATGCTCGTGCGATTCTGAACGGCCGCTAGCGAACGAATCGTCGGCGCTCAGACCCCTCCCGCCAGCGACCGCGGAGGCTGCGCAGGTCGCGAGCTACAGCCAAGCTCGGTCGCGTGCCGCAGCCGCGGCCCCGGGTTTACCCCATGAAGCCCAAATCGTCCGCCGCAAAGCGGGCGATGTTGGGGACGACATAGTCGAGGCCGTCGGTGCCGACGCCGAACCACAGGGCCAGGGTCGCGGCGACCTGGTCCACCGCGGTGGTGGGGATGAAGCGGCCCTGGTTGCCCATGTCGTCCGGGCCGCCGAGGGTCTGGTCCGGCATGGTCCCGTAGAGACCGCCCGCGACGGCCCCGCCGAGTACGAACTGGACGCCGCCCCAGGCGTGGTCGGTCCCCTGGTTGCCGTTCATGGCGAAGGTCCGGGCGAACTCCGAGGCGGTGAAGGTGGTGACCTGTTCGGCCATCCCGGCCGCCCCCGCGTGCTGGTGGAAGGCGGCCATGGCCTCGGCCAGGGTGCGCAGCAGGCCGGGGTGGCTGTCGTTCTGGTCGGAGTGGGTGTCGAAGCCGCCCATGGAGCAGAAGAAGGTCTGGCGGCGGATGCCGAGCGTCGGGGCCACGGCCATGACCTGGGCCACGGTCTGGAGCTGGCGCCCCAGATCGCTGTTCGGGAAACCGGGCGGCGGGGCCGTCCCGGCCAGGGCCTCGGCCAGCGCGGCGTTGCCGGCCAGGGCGCGCTCCTTGGTCTCGCCGTAGGCGCGGGCCAGGACGTGGGGGGAGGCATAGAGCGCGCGCAGGACCCCGCGGCGCAGCCGGGCCTCCAGCTCGCCGCTCGCGTAGCGGCTGACGGGCAGGTCCAGGTTGCCCTGGTTGTCGACGGTGTAGGGCCGCACACTCTGGCCGACCTGGATGAAGTTGCCGCCCGCGAGCGAGACGTTGGCGAAGGTGGAGAGCCCGCCGTTAGCGGCCTCGAAGAGGTCGGCGGCGCGGCCGTGCCAGCCGGTGTAGCCGGGCTCCTGCGCGAAGATGCCGCAGGTCTGGGTCTGGAACTGCTGGTCGGAGTGCGACTCCAGGCTCGGCGGGCGCGGGACCGAGCCGTCGCGCAACTGCGCCTTGGTCAGGGGGGCGACCAGGGGGCCGACGTTGAAGGTGACGGCGAGTCGCCGTTCGGTCTCGAAGATGCCGTGCAGCGCGGACATCGCCGGGTTGAGGCCGAAGGTCCGGCCCAGGGGGTCCAGGTGGCCGGAGTCGGTGAGCGGCAGCAGGGCCGTCGGCGGGACCGCGAGCCCGCGGCGTGCCAGTGCATAGGTGTCGTAGCCGGCAGCGTCCGCCGGGATCACACAGTTGTAGGAGTCGTTGCCGCCGAACAGGAAGATGCACACCATCGCCTTGTAGTCGGACGGCAGTTCGGCGGCGGCCGCGACCTGGCTCCAGTCGAGCAACCCCAGGGTGTAGCCGGCGCCGCCGAGACCGGCGACACCCCCGATGCTGCCCAGTTGCCCGAGGAAGCGGCGCCGCGAGGCATTGATGAGGCTGGTCATGGCGCTTTACCTCTGGGTCTGGAATTCGGGTGAGGTGAGGATCAGATAGACCGCGCCCAGGGCGCGCTCCGTCTGCCGCTGGTCGCCGACCGCGCAGGTCCCGCCGCCGTTACCCAGGAGTTCGTCCTTGAGGGTCTGACGCAGGATTTCGCTCATGCGCCCGCCGAGGAACAGCAGGTCCAGATGGTCGGCCGCCTTGTCGCCGCCGGCGGCGGTGAAGGCGAGTTCCATGGTCAGGTCATAGTGCGCGGCGGCGCCCAGGGTCCAGTCGTCGATGACGGTGGCGGCCCCGATCACCTGCTTCTCGTCGATCGCCTCGAACTCCGGTGAATAGAGCCCCAGGTCCGCGATCTCGCCCGGGCGCTGATGATCGGGCTTGAAGAAGTTGAAGACCGAGGGCGCGGACAGGGGCACCTGGCCGAGCGGGGTGAGCTGGTCGAGCCGCAGCCGGATGGCGGCGGGGTCGACCCCGAGCCCGCGCCAGAGCGCGGTGAGTGCGAGCAGCGGCTCGCGCACCTTGCCGTAGGCGGGGCCGGGCGGGGCCAGTTCGGGGTTGGCGGCGGCCAGGCCGTCGAGCGGGTCCGGCGTGCCGTCGCGCGCCTCCGGGTCCAGCAGCAGGGTCCGGAGCGTCTCGCCCAGGTTGCCGCCGCTGTCCGCGAAGGCCGCGGCCACCCGTCCGACATAGGCCGGGCTCGGGTTGCTGGTCACCAGCCGCTGGATCAGTTGGCGGGCGATGAAGGGCGGCAGGTTGGGGTGGGCGGCGATGTTGTCGAGCGCCTGTTCCAGGTCCGCGGTGCCGCCCTGCGCGGCCGGCAGCGACTCGCCGCCGAGCAGGGTCTTGGGCTCGTCGTCGTGCTGCGCCGGGTCGAGGACCAAGGGCCGCCGGTACTTGTCGGCACCGGACTGGACGGCGAAGTCCCACCCGGTGAAGACCCGGGCGAACTGCATCACCTCGGCCTGGGTGTAGCTGGGGAACGGGTTGCCGGCGCCGTCCAGGACCCGGGTGCCGTCCGGCCCCAGTTGCCAGAGCCCGAGGGCGAAGAGCTGGAGGATCTCGCGGGCGAAGTTCTCGTCCGGGACCGTGCCCAGGACCGGATCGGCCTTGCGGTTGCCGGCCATGTTGAGGTACTGGCCCATGACCGGGTGCAGGGTGACCGCGCCCAGCAGGTCGCGGTAGGTCCCGAAGGCCCCGCGTACCAGCAGGTCGTAATAGTCGACCAGGCCGAGCTCGCCCTCGTTGGTGGCGAGCGCGGGCTGGGTGTCGGAGACCACCAGGATCTCCGACAGCGCAAAGGCGACCCGCTGGCGCAGTTGGTCGGGTGCCGTCACCGCCCGGTCGAGCCAGGCGCGCACACGCAGTTCGCGGTTGCCGGGCGTTCCGGAGGCACCGCGCACGCTCGCGAGCGCGTCCGCATGGGTGGTCGGCGCGGCCTCGAGCTGGGCCTCGACCCAGGCCGCGGGGCCTTGCAGCATGACCTGGGCCAAATCCGGCTTGGTCGGCCCGAAGGTCGCCTGGGTCAGCAGGCGCACGGCCTCGGCCGCACTGGTCCGCGGGGCCGCACCGGCGCCCACCTGCACCACCAGTTCGCCCTGGCCGACACCGCCGCGGCGGTCGCTCAGGCTGTAGGTCACCCGATCCTCGCCGACGAAGCCGAGCGGCGGGACATAGACCAGACGCCCGCCGGCCGCATCCGTGAGCACGGCACCCGCGGCACCGGCCGCGCCGGCCCCCGCGAGCACTACGATATCGCCGTCCGGGTCGGTATCGTTACCCAGGACCGCGACCGCGACCGACTGACCGGCGCCGATGCCGGTGCCGGCCGTGTCGGTGCCGGCCACCGGGGCCCGATTGGCGGCCGGGTCGGTCGGCCCCTCCGGCGCCCCCGGGTCGCCGGGGTCGCCGTTGCCGGCGGGGTCGAGCCGGAACAGGACCGCGGGTGTGACCGGGGTGCGGCCGAAGCGCGGACCGGCGTAATGCACGCTGAGGGTGTCATCGCCGTCGCGCTCGAAGAAGTCCACCTGGATCTGATGCCGGCCGCGCTCCAGCCCGATGCGCCCGGAACGCT
>Ga0247840_10004321_pt1 | contig 22646 bp, 23 predicted proteins | sample LaCruzMarch2015__FD_192404 | JGI IMG/M metagenome (GOLD analysis project Ga0247840, IMG submission 192404) | Freshwater microbial communities from meromictic Lake La Cruz, Castile-La Mancha, Spain - LaCruzMarch2015_17m | ecosystem: Environmental > Aquatic > Freshwater > Lake | place: Spain... | reverse complement strand
GCACTAAGGCCAGCGCAGTAATTATTCATTTAATAGCTTCTAGACCTTTTGATGTGTTGATATTAGGGTTTGGTAGAAGCGGATTTTCGCCAAATATTGCAGCCGGCCAAAGCTATGAGGGTGTAATAGAACTTGGTTATCAATGACAACTAAATCCCGGCGGCGCGTCTAACACTACCGGGATATTTGCTGCAACCTTACAAATAACACTTAATCTATAGATCAGAACATAAAGCTGGTTTTGAGCACACCGCCATAGGCGCTGTTGCTGCCAGTTCCTGCTGGATTTGTGATCGTAAAGAAAGCAGGGGTAACGCTGATGTTGTCTGTTACTTGGAATTTGTACCAAATTTCCCAAGCAAAGGTGCTTTCATCGGTGCCAAGGAAGCCATCATTCCCTGTTACGAATGTTGGCTGGCCAACAGCTGTACCAAAGGTGTTTCCTTTGATCAAAGCATCAGCCCACTGCAAACCCACATACCAAGATTGGCTTTGGGCATTTGCACCTTTTTGGTTTGCTTCCACACCCCAAATTTGGGCAGCCTTAGCAGCGCTATAGGAGTTGGTTCCCCAACCAGCACTAACAGATGGAATCCAGCTCACCTTGGTTGGTTTCCACCAGCCACTCAAGGCCAATGCATTCACATCAAATTGAGTGAGGCCTGCAAATGGATTGGTGGCCTTTGGTGTTCCCACGGGGATATAACCCAAGCCACTGGTGCCGTCATAGGCACCACCGCTTTGTGAGTAAGCGTAAGCAGCAGTTAAGTTCCAATTAGGGGCGGTGTAAGCCAGCTGCACCGTGCCGGTGCCGCCGGAATATTGGTTTGCAATACCGCCAGGATCAAGGCCAAAGGGGCCTGCGCCAGGTGTTACCCCTAGAGAGGGATTTGCAGCTGAATAGCTTGATTTGCCATTTACTGCAACATAACTAGCGCTAGCACTGAACCCTTTATCAGACCACCAAATACCAGCACCGGCGCCGAGGGCAGATGTGTATGTTCCTGGCGCACCGGCGTAAGTAAAGAAGTCGAGAATTGTGTCGGCTGGATATTGGCTCGGCCATACCGCCAACATGTCGTCTTGACGCACCCTTGGACCGGCTGTAACGGTGAAATTAGATCCGATTGGGAACTGGTAGAAGATCCGATCCACGCTCCAAATACTGCCTGCTGAATTCGAATCAAAGGCTGTTTCAGCGCCCATCGCCGGATAGGGATAACCACTCCAAACACTGTCGTAGAAGTTACCGGCCCGCAGGCGAGTGCGCAGTAAATCCTTGCCACTAAAACTGGTATCAAGATTCAGGCGAACGTCGTAGTTGAAGCTCACTGCCTCGCCCAAAGGCACATTCCCTTCCAGCAAGCCCTTGAGGAACTTACGCGCTGCTGCTTTTACCGTGGGGTTCTGTTGCTGCAGCGGGCTCAAGGTGCCGTATTCAGCAATCGATAGATCCAGCGGGTTTGTAAATGTGCCGGCGTTTGTGAAGCCACCAGGCGCTGTATTCGCAAACGTGCTGTATGGAGCAGTTGCTACATCGCTTGAATAGCGAATCAAGCCGCCACCTTTTAATGCCCGTGAGGCATTACCCAATGCCACCAGGTTTTGCATATCTTTTTTATCGATTAAAAATCCACCCAGGCTTGGACCAGCTGGTACTCCAACGGGTACACCAAAACCAATTGGTAGAGCGCCATTGCCACCATTTGGGATTGTATTTGCCATCACCCCCATCAATTCCGGAGTAACAACCGTGCCGTTTGGCAGGGCGTTATTTAAAAAACCATTAGAACGCAAGCCAGCAACTGAGAGGTTAGGAGTAAAGAAAGTGCCTCCAACATAATTACTCAAGGTTGTGCCTGGTTGACCCACAACTCCAATGGAAGCTGAGCCTGCGCCACCGGTCCAGGTGGCTGCCTTGGTAAAGGCTTCTACGCTGCCAGTTGGTGTGCCCGTTGCTGAATAGCTGGCGCCACCGGGGGTAACGCTATAGGCATTGGTTTGAACGGCGTTTTTAAATACTGCCGATTCAAATATCCCAACGCCCACTTGGGCTTCTGGGCTTGTTCCCTTATTAGCGCCATCGAACTTTGCTGTGCCAAGCCAAAACACTGCTTGACCTTTCAACTTTGTGGTAGTTGAAAACTGGGTTGCAGCAAGATCTGAAACTTTTGTTTCTAAGCCATCAACTTTTGCTTTTAATACAGCTAGCTCTTTTTCAAATTCCTTCAGTAGGCGTTTTACCTGTTCTGTCATCTCTGTAACACGATCAAGGCAGGCATTCAGTAACGCCGCTGCCTCATAGCGACTCATCGCTTGTTTGCCTTTAAACGTGCCGTTTGGATAGCCAGCTACGCAACCATATTTAGTAACCAAGTTCGACAATGCCTGATATGCCCAATCTGTTGGTTGCACATCAGAAAATTGGCTAACACTTGTTACCTGGCCCATCTGGGCTTCTATCGCCAGCATCTTGTCGATATATTGTTGTTCTTGATAGCGATTAACAGACCCCATATCTAAGCTTTGAGCCTGGCTCGCCAATGGCGCAACCACTCCCATTACAAATGGAGCAAGCAATAGCTTTCGAAATGCATTCATGGTTCTCACACACAAAAAGGACGGATAGCGCAAAGCGCCGCATTCGCGAGAATGATTCTCATTCTAGCACCCCTTCTGGGCTAGCACTGCAGCATCAAAGCACCCATAAGCCCTCCCGCCAAGCTGCGGTGTTGAGCGGCACTAAAGCCAGCTTTGATAGCCAATTTTTCTTGCTCAATACCATCTGGAAATCGAGCAATGCTTTCTTCTAAGTAAGAGTATTGTTCGCCTAGGCTCACCTGGCGAGCAACCGGCACCACCACCCCAGCAAGGGCCCATTGCCGCAGAATCCCTGCAAAACCTTCGCTGGGATTGAAATCCAGCACAACCCCACGGCCACTGGGATGCAATAAACGTTTTAATACTTCCAAACCCCTGCCTGGATCCGCAAGATTTCTCAATCCGTAAGCGATTACCGCTCCATCAAAACCAGTATTAATCGCTGGCAAATTCAACACATCAGCCTGCAACCAATTGATCTGCAACCAAGGCATGCGGGCAGAACGCTGCCTCGCTATCGCAAGGGGCGCTGCCGCTGAATCGACAGCCAGCACCTCACCGCCAGGCCTTAAGTAATTAGCCAGCACTAAAGCAAGATCACCAGTGCCACAACAAAGATCTAGCCAGCGTTCCCCCGGCTTTGGTTTAACTAACGCCAGTGCTTGACGTTTCCAAACTCTATGCAAGCCGAAACTAAATAAATCATTGAAGCTGTCGTAATGAGGCGCCACTTGTTCAAATAAACTGCGCACCGCTTTGGTTTCATTCACTGAAATACATGAACTAATGGTGCATGGGGTCCGGCAAGAGTAATCACCATTACCAACGCCAAACCAACTGCAGCAGAACACACCATGCAGCCTGCCAACATTAAAGAAAATTCTTGCTTTTCATTAGCTGCTTGCATCAATCTTAAAGCCCAAGCCACCAGCGCCACCACAGCTAGCACCATGGCTATGCAGATAGCAGTTGCCCAATTGGAATGGCCGGCAGATACCACTTCGAAAACTTTCAAAAAGCTCATAGCTTATTAATACTAAACTAAAAGCTGATTTATTGGCCTTATCGCTAAATTACAACTGAGAAGATGATTCTTAATTTGCTCTACCGTTAAAATTGAATCATGCAATAAAGAAGCCAGCAAAGCGGCTGAAGCACCGGTTTTGATCAGCACCGCTTCAATGTCTGCCAAGCAACCGGCCCCACCTGATGCGATCACAGGCACCGGCACCGCAGCTGCCACTGCAGCGGTGAGCTCCAAGTCGTAGCCCTGCTGAGTGCCATCTCCATCCATGGAGGTGAGCAAAATTTCACCCGCACCTAAGGCCACTACTTTTTGGGCCCAGGCAAGCAAATCTAAACCGGTATTTTGCCGGCCTCCTTTTACATACACATCCCAACCTCCTCCATCGCGGCGGCGGCCATCAATGGCAACAACGATGCACTGGGAGCCAAAACGGCGTGCCCCAGCTGTGATCAATTCAGGCTTTGCTACCGCCGCAGAATTCAAGCTCACTTTGTCTGCTCCGGCCCGCAGCAGTTCTGTGATTCCATCCACAGAATTAATGCCACCTCCAACGGTGAAAGGAATAAATAATTGTTCTGCTGTGCGTTTCACCAGCTCAATAAGAGTGTCGCGACCTTGATATGTGGCAGCAATATCAAGAAAAACCAGCTCATCGGCGCCAGCTGCGTCGTAGCGACAAGCCAGTTCCACCGGATCGCCAGCATCCCTTAAGCCAACAAAATTAACCCCCTTCACCACACGGCCGGAGGCTATGTCTAGGCAGGGAATGATCCGTTTAGCAACCACGGGTTTGCGCTTTGGAGGAGGTAAACGGAGATTGCACTGGTAAGGTTTACGGGGAATTCAGTAAGCATAAATAGTGTCTCAGGCCGCCACTTCAGTTGCCATCACCCTTGGCACTCGGGTAACCATCACTCGCGTGCGAGATCGCATCTCTGCTGATCTGGTGAAGTTGCTGCTCACAGATCCAACAGGTTCTGTAACCGGTTTCAAAATGACTGATGGCAGTGGTGTTGGCGTTCAAGTGAAGCTTGATGGGGGAGCACAGAGCTGGTTTTTTGAAGATGAAATCGCTGCTCTCTAAGCCTTAATTTCTCTAAGCCCCAACCCTTTTTTGAGCCCGCTGCTGTGAGCAACAGCCCTAATCCAGAAGCCCCCAGTGGTGGTGGCGCCAGGCAATTACTTGGCATGAAGGGTGCCAGCGGCAGCCAAAACATCTGGAAGTTGCGCTTGCAACTGATGAAGCCGGTTACCTGGATACCACTTATCTGGGGTGTGATCTGCGGTGCTGCTGCCAGCGGACACTTCCAATGGACCCTTCAAGACAACCTCGCATCACTTGCCTGCATGGTGATGAGTGGCCCGCTTTTGGCTGGCTTTACCCAAACTATTAACGACTACTACGACCGCGATATTGATGCAATTAATGAGCCCTATCGACCTATTCCATCCGGAGCAATTGCCCTATGGCAGGTAAAAGTGCAGATATGGCTGCTGCTCCTGGCTGGGTTAGCTGCAGCCTGGGGCCTTGATCGTTGGGCGCAACATGATCGCCCCATCTTGCTTTTACTGGCCCTGGGGGGCTCCTTTATGAGTTTTATTTATTCAGCTCCTCCTTTAAAGCTGAAACAAAACGGCTGGCTTGGTAATTACGCCCTTGGAGCTAGCTATATCGCTTTACCTTGGTGGGCAGGGCAGGCTCTTTTTGGTGAGCTCAGCTGGGCTACCGCTGCCCTTACCCTCGCCTATTCCCTTGCAGGGCTTGGGATTGCTGTGGTGAACGATTTCAAAAGTGTGGAGGGCGACAAAGCACTCGGTTTGCAATCCCTACCCGTGGTGTTTGGGGTAAAGAAGGCGAGTTGGATCAGTGCTGCGATGATCGATTTATTTCAAATCGCAATGGTGGTGGCCTTAGTTGTACTCGGCCAACACCTAGCTGCAGTGCTGCTCACCTTATTAATAATTCCCCAAATAACCTTTCAAGACATCTGGTTACTACGGGATCCGGTGCTGTTTGATGTTAAGTATCAAGCAAGTGCTCAGCCTTTTCTTGTAATTGGAATGCTGGTTACCGCTTTAGCTCTTGGCCATAGTGGCTTTGGTAGCACTGGCTAGCTATGGGGATCAAGAGCGTGCCCCTAAAGAAGCGGCGTAAGCAATTACTGCTTGCAGCATTTGCTGCTGCAGCTGCTGGCGCTGCCACTGCTGCTGCAAGTTCTGCAGTGATGCAAGGGTTTGATGGCCTGTTGCCCGATGCCAGCCGGATTGCCAGTTTCAGCCGGCCTGGCACGGTAACGGTGCTATCCGCCGATGGCCAAGTGCTGCAAAAGCTAGGGCCCGCCACCCGAGAAAAAGTAGCAAATGGGCAGATGCCTTTATTAATTCAGCGAGCATTTATTGCAGCAGAGGATCGTCGTTTTTATCAACATAATGGCGTTGATATTATTGGTATTGGTAGGGCAATAATGACCAATATTTCAAATCGATCCGTGGAGCAGGGGGCAAGCACAATCACCCAGCAATTAGCAAGAGTTGTATTTTTAAATCAAGATCGCACCTTACTTCGCAAATTAAAAGAAGCAGCGCTTGCTTTTAAGCTAGAGAGGCAACTTAGCAAGCAACAAATACTCGAGCAATACCTCAATAATGTGTACTTAGGCTCCAGTGCCTACGGAGTTTCAGATGCAGCTTGGGTTTATTTTTCAAAATCACCTAATCAACTAACACTACCGGAAGCGGCTCTGATCGCAGGCTTGCCACCTGCGCCTTCGGTTTATTCACCTCTTGTGAATTCTCAGCTTGCTTTGGAGCGGCGTTCAATCGTGCTCAAGCGCATGGCAGAAGCTGGATTTATTGATACAGCACAGCTGGAAAGGGCAAATGCCACAGCTTTGTTGTTGAAACCAGCTCTTCCAAAGCATTGGAATAGTGCTGCGCCTTACTTCACCAGTTGGGTAGCCCAAGAATTGCCAAAGGTGCTCACCCCAGAACAGCTGGAACTTGGCGGGCTCACAATCCGCACCAGTTTAAATTCCAACTGGCAAAAGATTGCTCAAAAAGTAATTGATCAAAACACCTACGGCGACCTGCAGGGAGCCCTGGTTTCGCTAGAGCCAGGCACTGGTTTAGTGCGGGCGATGGTGGGGGGCCGAGATTTTCAAAAGAGCCAGTTCAACCGTGCCACCCAAGCCCTGCGCTCCCCTGGTTCCACCTTCAAGCTTTTCGACTACACAGCTGCAGTGGCAGCTGGAATTAAACCAGAACAAATTTTTATTGATGCTCCTCGCTGCTGGAGCGGCTATTGCCCCAAGAATTTTGGTGATCGTTATTTCGGTGCAGTGTCTATGGCAGATGCCTTGCAAAATTCACTAAACACCGTTGCGGTGCAGCTTCTAGAAAAGGTGGGTTTTGATGCTGTTATTAACAACGCCCGCTCCCTTGGCATCACCAGACCTTTAGGGCGCTACTACCCATTAGCCATTGGCGCCTACGAGCAAACCGTGCTCGATATGACTGCCGCCTACGCAGCCATCAATAATCGCGGGATCTACATCCCCCCCACTCCGTTTGAAAGCATCAGCGGCCTTGATGGCCGCACGATCTGGGCTCGCAACACCCACAGCGATCGCGGCCGCAGGGCGGTTGATAGCGACACCGCAGACACTGTGATGTGGATGTTGCAAAGGGTGGTGAGTGGTGGAACCGGCGCACCTGCGGCCTTAGCTGATCGGCCAGTAGCGGGTAAAACCGGCACCTCGGAAGGCGCCCGCGATCTTTGGTTCATCGGTTCAATTCCGCAACTCACCACTGGTGTGTGGTTTGGCTACGACAACAACAGGGAAACCGGCAGTAGCAGTGCCCAGGCTGCCTGGGCCTGGAATCAGTTCATGCAGCCGATAGTGAAAGACATGCCGGTTAAGCAATTTCCACCAAAACCGCTACTAAATCGCAGCTTCAAAGCACCTGGAACACCTGCTGCGGCACCTGTTTATCAAGATCCAGCAACTCGTTTGTACAACCAAGATGAGCCCAACAACAACCCTTATAGCGATCCCAATAATGCGGCCCCGATCCCAGGACCCATAGATCAAGTTGCTCCAGCGCCAACAACAGCCCCTCCAGTACCACCACCACCTGCGCCAGTTGTTGATCCACCCCCGCCCGAATTACCGAGTAAAGCCCCATAAAAACCATCACCACCCAGCTCTGCACTAGGCCAAAAAGTGTTTTCTGGTTCCAGCAAATGCCAATTGGGATAACCCTGCAGAAATCGCTGCACTTGTTGTTGATTCTCAGAGGGATTAAGGGTGCAAGTGGCATACACGAGGCGTCCGCCAGGGGCCAGCAAACGCGCTCCCTGCTCTAAGAGCTGCCGTTGCAGCTCAACCAATTCAGGCAACATTTCTGCTTTTAAGCCCCAACGGGCATCAGCATGACGAGCCAATGTTCCCAAGCCAGAACAAGGCACATCCAGCAACACGCGATCAAATAGTTGCCCTTGCTTTTCCAATTCATCAAGGGCAACGGCATCAGCCACTGCCGTGCGGATGCAGGTATGCCCCAGCCGTAGTGCATTTTCACGTACGCGCTCAAGCCGCGAGGCTGAACGATCTAGGGCAATTAGCTCGCCTTTATCCCCCATTAATTCTGCTAGGTGGGTTGTTTTACCGCCCGGGGCAGCGCAGGCATCCAACACCCTTTGGCCCGGCTGAGGATCCAAAAGCGGTGCAATTGTTTGGGCGGCGCGATCTTGAACGCACCAATGCCCCTCCTTGTAGCCAGGCAGTTGAGTTAGGGGGCCGGGCCGTTGCAAAAAAGTTAAGCCGCAGGCTTGATTTGGCAATGCAGCCGCCAGCACTCCCACCTGAGCAAAGGCCGCCAATACCTCTTCCACAGTGCTGCGTAGAGGATTAACCCTTAAATCCAAAGCAGGGGTGATATTGCTTGCTGCCGCAAGGTTTTGGGTGCGTTCAGCTCCAATGCTGCTCCAAAGTTCACTTACCAACCAATCGGGCCAGGATTGCTCAAGCGCTAAGCGGGCTTGGGGATTCTCCGGTAGGGGCAGTTGTTCCCCTGCGGCAATCGCCCGAGCAGCACTTCGCAACACTCCATTTACCACCGGTGCAAGGGAAGCCAAACGCTCGCGTTTGGCTAGATCAACAGCAGTACTTACGGCTGCAGAAGCCGGAACCCGATCCATCGCTAGAAGTTGCTGTAAGCCCACATGCAGCAACCAACGCAACCTTGGCGGTTGGCGCAAAGCTGGCACCTTGCCAAAACGATCGATCCAGCAATCAAGCCGCCTGCGCATCCGAATGGCCCCATAGCTGATCTCCGTTGCCATTGCACGGTCTAAAGCTGGCAGTGGCTGCCGTTTGAATTCTCGCTCCAACGCCAAATCGGCATAGGCACCATCACCCACTGCCTCCAAAACACGCCATGCCACCAATCTGGGCAACACACCAATGGGGGCAGGATCAGCAGTCAAGGTTGTTGAACAGGTGGGATCTGCATTAAAGACGCTGGTGAATACGCTGCAGCATCAAATAGCAGTTGGTCGATGCCCCTTTTGCCTAAACGCTTTGAGCGATTGCAGGCAGTGCTCAATGGCCGCATGGCAAATCTCACTGTGCTGTTGGAAGGGGTAGAGAAACCCCACAACCTTTCTGCCATCCTGCGCAGTTGCGATGCAGTGGGAGCGTTGGAAGCCCATGTTGTGAGCCTCAAAGGCAGGGTGCGCACCTTCAACAGCACCGCCCAGGGGAGCCAAAAATGGGTGCCATTGCGAGATCACAGCTCAATAGAAAATGCCTGCCAACATTTACGGCAACAGGGGTTTCGCTTATTTGGCACCCAATTGGGCGTAAACGCCATCGATTATCGCCAGTGTGATTTCACAGGACCCACCGCTTTTGTGTTGGGAGCAGAAAAATGGGGATTAACTGACACCGCCAGTGCCGTAGTGGATCAATCCATATTCATCCCAATGGGGGGCATGGTGCAATCTTTAAATGTGAGTGTTGCAGCGGCGATATTGCTATTTGAGGCCCTGCGGCAAAGACAACAAGCAGAACTCGTGCCTTGCAATGGGGAGGGTTTAACCCCTGATCAATACGAAAAGATTTTATTTGAATGGTCATATCCGCAAGTAGCTAGTTGGTGCAACGATATCCAAAGGCCCTATCCAATTTTAAACAAGGTGGGAGAAATTATTGAACAACTACCAAGAACATTAAAGTTGCGCTGCTGAACTAAATCAAATAATGAATTAATACTAATAAATTCTCTAAAAAGGCAAGAAAATTTCGTTATTGTTAGCAGCGGGAAACGGCGCTTGATTTATTCGAGCCCTCGGCAACTTAAGGGCAAACATTAATAAACCAAAGCCCAAAAGTTGATGTAGGCCTCCAACAAACAAGCTAATTACGAGGAATACAACAGCAATGATTTTTTCAAGCACCCCCATCGCGTCATCGGCATTACGCCTACCTAGGTTCCAAAGCAGCGCGGCTATGGCCACAAGCAGCATCGATACGAAAATTGCCATATCAACCAATGGGTAACACCAATCTAATCAGATTTTAGTTTCTGAGCCGCTCACCCAGGCGTCTATGCCCTCACCAAGAAAAGACAAACCCAACACAAGCACAAACATCGCTAAGCCGGGGTAGAGAGCTGTCCACCAAATGCCGGTGGGTAAAGCGGTAAGGGCCTGCTGCAAATCAGCTCCCCATTCGGGGATGTTGTCGGGTAGCCCGAGGCCAAGGAATCCGAGCCCCCCCAGCACCAAAACAGCATCAGCGGCATTCAAGGTGAGTACAACAGGCACAGAAGTGATCACGTTGCGCAGTAAATAGTGGCGCATGATCCAGAGAGGCCCTGCCCCAAGGCTTTTAGCTGCATCCACAAAAAGTTCTGCTTTTACGGAAGCCGTTTGATTACGCACAACCCGGAAATACTGGGGCACATACACAACACAAAGAGCAGCTGCTGCATTTGGAAGCCCTTTCCCCAGTAAAAAAGCGAGCACAACACTCAATAGCAACACCGGCAAGGTGTAAAGCGTGTCCATCAATAAAACCAGCAAGCGATCCACATAGCCGCCGAGGTAGCCGCTTAACATTCCCAATGGCACCCCTATAATCAAGGCCACCAAAAGAGCGCTCAGCACCACCTGAAGAGCTACTCCAGCCCCAGCAAGAGTGCGGCTGCAAACATCGCGGCCCAAACGATCTGTACCACAAAGATGGCTCCAACTTGGCTGGGCATAAATAGGATTATCCAAACCAACATTTGGATTACTTAGGAAGCCAAAGTGAATCAAGGGACCGGTTAATAAAGCAACCAGGCAGTAGATGATCACAAGCCACACCCCCACCCTGGCAAGCCGGGCAGAAAGACTGCGGGGCCTCCAAGACCACGCCAGTTGCAAACGCTGGAAAAGCATTGCTAAAGGCTAACTCAAGAACTGCAACAGAGCATTCGATCGGGGCACATTAAAAATGCTGTTTCTTCCGGCATAAACCGGGCGACTAAAATGTCTATTGCAATCAACAAGTTGATGCAGGTTACAGGTAATAAAAAAGCCTTGAAAAGGCTGGAAAAGGGTTTTACCTTGGTGGAATTAATGGTGGTAATTGTAATTGTTGGGGTACTTAGTTCCGTGGCTTTACCTCAATTTATGGGGGTAAAAGATAAGGCAAAATTAAATACACAAATAGCTGAACTCGCCGGCCTTGCGCGGGAGTGCTCTTCCGCAATCATTGCAGAAGGTCCATATCCATCCGCCTATGCAAGCGGCACTGCTGAAAATACAAATACAGGTTTAGCAATTTCCGGCGATTGCAACGGTGGCGATATTTCAACAGCCCCTGAAGCTAATATCAACTACACCACTGCAATCGCCAAAAGCAGTGGCGCAAAATGTGGCTCAATATCAATCGGTTCAGGGAAAAAATGCATGGCCACTGTAAAATCAAGCGATGGCTTGATTTCTTATTCTGAAATCTAAATAAGAATCAATCTTTTTATTTAAATCACCTTTTCATCAGTGGGCTAAAAACCCACTGATGTTTTTTATTACTCCGAAAGCACAGCGCTGGAATCAGCTTTAATTTTTTGGCTTTGGAAACGTTGCCTTAATTGCCATTGCACTGTGCCACTCAAGCTTTCCACGCATGCGGCTAGGGGCAAAGCGGCACTAGCTCCTATAACTACACCTTGAGGAAGCGCGCAGCCACTCCAAACTTCAGGGGATGGATCGAGGCCATCAATTACCACGCGATTTTGGAAGGCAGCCACGTTATTTAGTGAGCCATCACTGCGAAAAGCCCTGCCACATCGCATCAACACCCAGCCACGCCAAATCGCTTCGCTTGGCTTGCCAACGCTGTAGGTGGTGAGTTTGCCATCTTGATCAACTATATGCAGCACTGCTACACGGCCTGATAATCCACAAGATATAGGCAAAGTATTAATTCTGGGATCTACAACAACTGCCTTGCCTCGTTCTAAATCGCCTTTAATCAAAGCATTTGCGCGGCCTAAAGCTTCACGTTCCCGCAGGGCGCGGCTTAGGCGCAACCCCAGCGCTCCTTCACCAAAAAGAGAGTTCATTACTATCACAACAACCACTAAGCCAAGGCTGCTGGCGATCAACAACTCCAGCAAAGAAAATCCTGAAGACTTAGCCATCTGGCAGACAAGCAGCCTTGCTATACTTACCAATTCGAGTAACACCTAAAGGCAAACTAATCACCATACACCGCCGTAAATTAATACCTGAATGAGCAAGCAAAATCGTACCCCCGCCAAGAACAAGGCCGTTAGGGGTGAAAATTAGTGGGGCAGCAAAATTATTACTCAGCTGTAGCTTTGAATTCACACCAGCCTCCATTATTTTAACTTCTGCATCATTACAGCTAGCGAAATTCCCAAGCCCAGGAGCCTGCCATCCCGTTGGCCCAAGCTCTAAAGCGCAGGGGGCACCTTGCTGTTCCGCCTGCTTGCGGGCGCGCTCAAGACCTAGCCATAGCTCCCTACTGGCGTTTTCAAGTTCTTGACGCGCCAACGGTTCCTGGGCGCTTACCAAGCAAACACTGCTGAGCACGGTAGTGATTATTACAGTTACCAAAATTTCACTTAGGTTCAAATTTTACATACTCCTAAAGCTTCAAGGTTGTAGCGCCGCTCACGCCGTTGCGGCATAGGTGTAGCACTACTTAGGGCAACCAGCAATTGATCATCTTTTACCTGCACACGCCTTTCCAATAAGACATTCTGCAGCAAAATATCGCTACTTGGCAGAAGGCCTGCTGCCTCTAATTGTGGCAGCAGGCTACTTCTTTGCTGCGAAATCAAATTGATATCACCACAATCAATACTGTGGGCGGGCACCAAACGACGCAACACCCCTTCATCTCGCTGCAATTGTCGATCCATCCAGATTAAAATCGCTAATTGTTTTCTCCCTTGCAGGGCCATATCATTGGTGATATTTAATAGCTGGAGGCCAGTAGTGCAAAACATTGCTAATAAAATGCTGCTTATCAATAGCTCCGTTAAGGCGAAACCGGCTTGAGTTTGGCTTCGCTGCTTAGCTGAAATGAACGGCTTCGCATTGGCTTGCCAGCTGAGCTCAAGCGTTGCACTTTTAATTGCGCTGGGCCGTAGGCCGAACCTTGCCAGCTTTCCAGTTGAAATATTCCGGCAGCAAGGGATTGATTGGGGCTGGATTCGCCGTGGCGCGCAGCAGCAACGAAAGCCATTGCAGCAGTTAAGAAGCCATCGTTTAACTGCCCCTCTTGCCAGAGCTGAATTCCTTTGGCCCTTGATTGCATCGCCATCGATTGCAGAGAAAGTGAGCTGCAAATCAATAAAGATCCCAAGATCAAAACAAGCGGCAAGGCAAAACCAGTGGTGGAGCGATTGAGCTGCTTGGTTTTTACCATTGCAAACCACCTGCCAAATCAAGCGAATACAACCATGATTCCCCAAATAGGGGCGGCTGTTGCGCTTCTACTGATTCAGTTTGAGCACAGCCATAAACGCTTCTTGCGGAACATCAACTTTGCCCATAGCTTTCATACGTTTCTTACCTTTTGCCTGCTTCTGTAAAAGCTTCTTCTTTCTTGAAATATCACCGCCGTAGCATTTAGCAAGTACGTCTTTGCGAATTGCACTTATACTTTCGCTTGCAACAATACGGCTTCCAATTGATGCTTGTAACGGAATTTTAAATTGTTGCCGTGGTATTAGTTCTTTAAGCTTTTCAACAAGTGCCTTGCCAACATTATAGGCCTTATCTCGATGGATAATAGTAGTTAGAGGATCTGCTTTTTCACCATTAATCAACACATCAAGCCGCACCAGGAAATTCTCTCGATAGCCAATTAAGCTGTATTCCATAGATGCATATCCTTTAGTTCGGCTTTTCATTTGATCAAAGAAATCTGTAACAACTTCAGCCAATGGCATCTCATAGTGCAATGCAACTCGATCGGTGGTTATGTATTTCATATCAATGAATGCACCACGACGCTCCTGACACAACTCCATCAATGCACCGTTGTAACTATTAGGCGCATAGATTTCAAGCTTTACATAGGGCTCTGCTATCGATGCTCTCGCCTGCGGCTCCGGCAGAGTTGCGGGGTTATCAATCATCTGAATGCTGCCATCAAGCATATTTACTTGATAAATAACTGATGGAGCAGTAACAATTAAATCCAGATCATATTCGCGCTCAAGACGTTCCTGCACAATTTCCATGTGTAACAAACCAAGGAAACCGCAGCGGAAGCCAAATCCCATTGCACTGCTGGTTTCCGGCTCATATTTCAGAGCCGCATCTGAAAGTTTTAACTTATCCAGCGCTTCTCTTAAATCAGGATATTGGTCGGCGTCTGTTGGAAACAATCCGCAAAAAACCATCGGTTTCGCTTCTGTGTAACCCGGAAGTGCTTCGGCCGCTGGGTTTGAAGCAAGGGTGATGGTATCGCCAACGCGGGCATCAGCAACAGCTTTAATTGAGGCAGAAAAATAACCCACTTCCCCGGCATGTAGTTCTTGAACCTGCCGTTGATCGGGAGCCATTATCCCTACTTCATCTAATTCATAGGTTTTCTTACTTGCCATAAGTAAAACTTTATCTTTCTTTGCTAGCCGCCCACTGATAACACGGAAGTAAACAATAACTCCTCTATAAGGATCATAGTAAGAGTCGAATATCAATGCTTTTAAAGGCTCTTCCACACGATCTGCTGGCGCCGGCACGCGATCAACAATTGTTTGCAATATTTCCGATACGCCAATACCAGTCTTTGCAGAACAATGAACTGCTTTTGATATATCTAGGCCAATAATCTCTTCAATTTCCCTACCAATTCGTTCGGGATCAGCACCGGGTAAATCGATTTTATTTAACACTGGAATTATTTCTAAATCATTTTCTAAAGCCAAATAAACATTCGCCAAGGTTTGCGCTTCAACCCCCTGGCTGGCATCCACCACCAGCAGTGCTCCTTCACAGGCTTGAAGGCTGCGGCTCACCTCATAAGCAAAATCCACATGACCCGGAGTATCTATCAAATTAAGAATGTAATTTTCACCATCAGCTGCTTTGTATTCCATGCGAGCGGCCTGAAGCTTGATTGTTATGCCCCGCTCTCGCTCCAGTTCCATGTTGTCGAGGAACTGAGCTTGCATATCGCGGGCTGCCACCGTGCCGGTGTCTTGCAACAAGCGATCGGCCAGGGTTGATTTGCCATGGTCGATATGGGCAATTATGCAGAAATTGCGAATCCGTGAAACAGGAGCGTCTGTCATACCAAGATCCTAGTAAGCAAACCGCTTCTATTTTTCGATGGCCCATTCCAATTGGGCCGCCGATTGCCTTAGGAACCTAAGATTTACTTATATCTGCACCTGTAGCCATGAGTAGTGATCTTCAAGCCCTCACCCTTGAAAACGTGGAGCGCACCCTCGATGAGCTGCGTCCTTATCTAATGGCCGACGGCGGCAATGTGGAGGTGGTGGAAATCGACGGACCAATCGTGAAGGTGCGTTTGCAGGGGGCTTGTGGTTCCTGCCCAAGTAGCACCATGACCCTAAAAATGGGCATCGAGCGCAAGTTGCGCGAAGCAATCCCCGAAGTAAGTGAAGTGGTGCAAGTGCTCTAGAGATTGGCTCTAACACCAGCCCCTAGGCTCGATGCAAATGCCCTTGGCCCGTGCTGGATCAGCGCCTGCTGCGTGATAACCCCGAGCTGATTGCTAATCAGCTTCAACGCAGGGGTAAAAGCCTAGATATTTCATCGCTGCAGCAAAGTGCCAAGCAGTTGAGAGACGTAGAGGAAAAGCGCAGCAATCTGCAAGCCGAAGGCAACCGCATCGGCCGAGAAATGGGGCAGCAAATTAAAGCTGGTGTATCCCCAAATAGCCCTGAGCTACAAAACCTGCGGGATCAGGGAAATAATGTTAAGCATCAAGTAGCGCTTTTAGAGGAAGAAGGAAAATCCCTGGAAGTTGAGCTGCGAGAACAACTATTAACTTTGCCCAATTTGCCATCGGCGCAAACCCCTGATGGCAAAAGCGAAGCCGATAATGTTGAAATCAAACGCTGGGGTTCACCCAGGCAAGAAAAAGGCCTTGAAGAGCATTGGCAAATAGGTGAGCGGCTTGGTTTATTTGAAACTGAAAGGTCTGTACGTATCGCTCAAAGCCGATTTGTAACCCTGCTGGGAATGGGCGCACGGCTAGAGCGGGCATTGATCAATTTCATGCTTGATCTCCATGGCCGCAAGGGTTATCGAGAGGTTTTGCCTCCAATTTTGGTTAATAGCGCCAGCCTCACCGGCTCAGGCCAGCTACCCAAATTTGCCGACGAAAGTTTCCGCTGCGCAGACGACGATCTGTGGCTAACCCCAACAGCGGAAGTGCCCATCACCTCCCTTCATCGTGATGAGGTGATCCCAGCGGAACAGCTTCCCTTGAAATACGTGGCTTACACCCCTTGTTTCCGCCGAGAGGCCGGCAGCTACGGCAGGGATACCCGTGGCTTGATCCGCTTGCATCAATTCAACAAAGTTGAGTTGTATTGGTTTTGTCATCCAGACAAATCAAGCGAAGCCCATGGGCAACTCACTGCTGATGCAGAAGCTGTGCTGCAAGCGCTTGAACTTCCCTATCGAGTGCTTGAACTTTGCAGCGCAGATATTGGCTTTTCAGCTGCTCGCACCTACGACCTAGAAGTGTGGCTACCTGGGGCCGGCGCCTATAGAGAAATTTCAAGCTGTAGTAGTTGCGGAGATTTTCAAGCCCGTAGATCTGCGATTCGTTTTAAAGAAGCCAAAACAACAGCTTTATTACACACTTTGAATGGCAGTGGCTTAGCGGTGGGTAGAACCATGGCTGCATTGCTCGAAAATGGGCAGCAAAGTGATGGCAGTATCAAGTTGCCGGTAGCGCTCGCTCCTTACATGGGCACAGATCTGATCCTGAGCGGTCACAATGAAACATCGGACCTTGGCAAGAAATAGGTGGGTGTTCTTTCAGCGCTGGCAATCCTCGCTTTATTAATCGTTGTTCATGAAGCAGGGCATTTCTTTGCCGCGGTTTGGCAAGGGATCCGAGTTACCAGTTTCAATGTTGGCTTTGGCCCAGTGGTGCTTGAGCGCCGCAGCCGCGGCGTGCAATTTGCTTTAAGGGCAATTCCTTTTGGTGGCTATGTAGCTTTTCCAGACGACGATCCCGAAAGCGGTTTTGATCCCAAAGACCCCGATTTATTAAAAAATCGTTCTGTAGTTCAAAGAGCTTTAGTTATTTCAGCCGGAGTAATAGCGAATCTTTTGCTTGCCCTAGCAGTGCTGTGCGCCCAAGGAATATTGGTAGGGATTCCAGCTGGTTTTAATGCCGGCAGTGGCGTGCTGGTGGTTGCATTGCAACCCGAAGGGGCCGCTGCGCTAGCGGGCCTTGAAGCTGGCGATTTGGTGGTGGGCTTGGGCGGTAAATCATTGGGTGCCGGCACCAACGCGGTGCAGCAATTGGTGGAAGCAGTAAAGAATTCACCAAATCAACCCTTAGCGCTGGAGGTGAATCGCAATGGCGTTTCCACCAGCTTTAAACTCATCCCAGCCAGCCAAAGTGGCAGCGGCCGTATTGGGGCTCAATTACAGCCCGATGGCGATGAAATTTATCGAAGGGCCCATAACCCCCTTGAGATATGGCAGCAGGCGCAAAGGGAATTCAGCCAAATACTGCGCCGCACAATTTCTGGTTTTGTGGCCTTAGCAACAAACTTTGGTGAAACCGCACCCCAGATATCTGGGCCGGTAAAAATTGTGGAAATGGGGGCAAAACTGGCTCAGCAAGGCGGCAGCAGTTTGTTTTTGTTTACGGCACTGATCTCAGTGAATTTGGCCGTACTTAATTCATTGCCTCTACCGATGCTTGATGGGGGTCAATTTTTGTTTTTGCTGCTCGAAGGTTTGCGGGGTAAGCCACTACCGGAACGCCTGCAACTAGCTTTTACCCAGTCAGGTTTGCTCTTACTGCTAGGGCTCAGTGTTGTTTTAATTGTTAAAGACACCAGCCAACTAGCTTTTGTGCAGCAATTGCTTGGGCGTTAAGCCAGAAATTGCTACGAGCCTTTGATCGGCTAAGTTTATTGAACAAATAAATCCTTTTCAGGCAGCCATATGGCGAAAAAGTCGATGATTGCGCGGGATGTGAAGCGCAAAAAAATTGTTGAGCGCTTCGCCACAAAGCGCGCAGCACTAATGGAGGCCTTCCAAGCTGCAGCAGGCCCTATGGAGCGCCTTGATATCCACCGTAAAATCCAACAGTTGCCCCGCAACAGCGCACCCAATCGGGTTCGCAATCGCTGTTGGGCCACAGGTAAGCCTCGTGGCTACTACCGCGACTTTGGGCTTTGCCGTAACCAACTAAGGGAGAGAGCTCACAAAGGTTTGCTGCCTGGTGTTGTGAAATCCAGCTGGTAACTTGGTTTTTTAACGATTCAAGCCATAACAAATCATCGTTTCACCGAGGTATCCAGTGGATGCCTCGGTTTTTTTTGCCGCATTCCTGCCGGCTGGATGTAAAGATAAGAACGAACAAGCAGGACATAAGAACAAGTGCAAGGTGAAATTCGGTCGATCTCCTTCGATGGTCGGGAGATCAGGCTGACCACGGGCCGTTATGCCCCTCAAGCCGGCGGCAGCGTGCTCATTGAATGCGGCGACACCTCGGTGCTCGTAACTGCCACCCGAGCGAACGCCCGCGATGGCATTGATTTCCTTCCTCTCACCTGCGACTACGAAGAGCGGCTCTATGCCGCGGGTCGCATACCTGGCAGTTTCTTTCGCCGTGAGGCGCGCCCCCCTGAGCGTGCAATCCTCACTTGCAGGTTGATTGATCGCCCGATTCGCCCCCTTTTCCCAAATTGGTTGCGCGACGATCTTCAAATCGTTGCAACTTGCCTTTCCCTAGATGAGAGGGTTCCCCCTGATGTGCTCGCTGTAACCGGCGCATCACTTGCCACCTTGATTGCCAAGATCCCCTTCCATGGCCCAATGGCTGCGGTGCGAGTTGGCTTACTTGGCGACGACTTCATTTTGAATCCAAGTTTCCGTGAAATCGAAAGATCAGAACTTGATCTCGTGGTAGCTGGAACCCCTGATGGGGTGGTGATGGTGGAAGCGGGCGCCAGGCAGCTGCCCGAGCAAGACATGATTGAAGCCATCGACTTCGGCTACGAAGCTGTTGGGGAATTAATCCGCCATCAACGCGACATCCTCGCTGCAATGGGGATTGAGCAGGTAATGCCAGAAGCACCAAAAGAAGATAAAAAAGTGCCTGATTACCTGAGCAAGCAGTGCTCTAAGGAAATCGGCAAAGTGCTAGCCCAGTTCAGCCTTAGCAAAGGTGAGCGGGATACCCAATTAGACGCAATCAAGTTAAAAGCAACCGAAACAATCGCAGCCCTTGGTGATAGCGATCCAGTAAAAACTGCGATTTCCAGCAGCAGCAAGCTGCTTGGCAACAGCTTTAAGGCCCTCACCAAAACAATGATGCGGGCTCAAATCTTGGAGCAGGGCAAACGGGTAGATGGCCGCGAGCTCGACCAGGTGCGTGAAATCAGCGCAGCTGTGAGCGTGTTACCAAAAAGAGTGCATGGTTCAGGCTTATTCCAACGTGGGCTCACCCAGGTGCTTTCCACCGCCACCTTGGGCACCCCTTCTGATGCTCAAGAGATGGATGATCTAAATCCCATCAATGAGAAGCACTACTTACATCACTACAACTTCCCGCCTTATTCCACCGGTGAAACAAAACCGATGCGATCACCAGGTCGCAGGGAGATTGGTCATGGTGCTCTAGCTGAACGGGCCTTAATCCCTGTGCTTCCAAGCAAAGAATCCTTCCCTTATGTGCTGCGGGTGGTTTCCGAATGCCTTAGCTCCAACGGTTCCACTTCGATGGGTTCAGTGTGTGGAAGCACCCTTGCCTTGATGGATGCAGGTGTGCCACTCCTAGCCCCTGTTAGTGGAGCTGCCATGGGGCTAATTAAGGAGGGAGAAGAAGTGAGGATCCTTACCGATATTCAAGGAATTGAAGATTTCCTTGGCGATATGGATTTCAAAGTTGCTGGCACAGAAAAGGGCATCACAGCTCTACAGATGGACATGAAGATGACCGGTCTTGATGTGCCAACAATCGCAAAAGCGATAAATCAAGCGCGTCCAGCAAGGCTTCATATCCTTGCGAAAATGCTTGAAGCAATTGATAAACCACGCGATGTAATGTCGCCCCACGCGCCAAGATTGCTTAGTTTCCGCATTGATCCTGAATTGATTGGCACTGTTATTGGTCCTGGTGGTCGCACCATCAAGGGCATCACAGAGCGCACAAACACCAAGATCGATATCGAAGATACCGGCATCGTTACTGTTGCAAGCCACGACGGTGCAGCAGCGGAAGAAGCTCAAAAAATTATCGAAGGGCTTACACGCCGCATTAGTGAAGGAGAAGTATTCCAGGGTCACATAACCCGGGTAATACCAATCGGCGCTTTTGTTGAAATCCTTCCCGGTAAAGAAGGCATGATTCATATCTCTCAACTATCTGAATCACGGGTAGAGAGAGTGGAAGATGTGGTGAATGTGGGTGATCAGGTAACAGTGCGGGTTCGGGAAATCGATAACCGCGGCCGCATTAACTTGAGCTTGCGCGGTGTACCCCAGGATGGTTCAGATCCCGAACCAACGGTGATCCTGCCGATTGGAGAGGTTTAGGTTTAAGCGCTTAGCTGCCTAAATTTGAAAGCCGGGATCGATGCTGGCCATTGCCTTTGCTGCCCGCTCACATAGGAGCTGGTGGCTATCGCCATGGCTAGCAATTAAACATCCAGCCTGAAGAAAACTGCTGCTGTTATAGGCAAGGGCTTTGCCATCGGCGTGGCTAAAGCCTCCACCAGCAGCCCTTAATACCGCTTCCGGGGCTGCCATATCCCAATCCTTGGGTGCAGTTTCACCAGACAGCGACACATAAACATCTGCATCACCACGCAGAATTGCCGCCACTTTGCAGCCCACACTGCCCACCGTGAGGCAACTGCCAATTTCTAATTGCTGCAATAGCTGCTCTAAGCGCTGATCACGGTGATTGCGGCTTGCCACCAATACCAGTTCGGCTAATTCTTGGCGATTACTGAATTCCACAGGTTTTTTTACTCCGGCGCGGTTTTCGCACCAGGCCGAGCCAATTCCATCGAGCAATAGGCCAAGCCAAAGTTCTTGCCGTTCTGGGATTAACACCACACCGAGCACTGGCCGTTGCTGCTGCACAAGGGCTAGATGAACGGCGTATTCACCAGTTCCCTGCAAAAAATCCTTTGTGCCATCAAGGGGATCAAGGATCCAACGCCATTGATATTGCGGATCCAGCGCTTGATCTTTTGCTGTTTCCTCACTTATTAAGTTCCAAGGAGCAGCTGGAAAGGCATTGGCAAGGCCCTCAAGCAGTTGTTTATTTACTGCTAAATCAGCTGCCGTAACTGGGCCTTCTCCACCATCGGCAACCGTTAAGGCGCGGCAATGGCCATAGGGGGGCTGTTCGCTCCGGGCATAAGCCAGCAAAATATCTGCCGATTGCCAACTCAAGGTTCTTAGAACCGTTAGCAGTGGATCCAGTTCTACACCCGTTGGTAAGGGCATCATGGAGGTACAACAGAAAGCCATTGTGACCGAGAGCTCAGAACCCAAAGGGGGAGTGCTCTATTTAGTGGGCACACCTATTGGCCATCGCGGCGACCTATCGCCCAGAGCACAGTTGGTGCTGGCTGGGGTAGATCGCATCGCCTGTGAAGATACGCGGCATAGCGGCTTGCTGCTGCATGGTTTTGGCATTCGTAAGCCCCTAATTAGTTTTCATGAACACAACCAAAAACAACGCATTCCTGAATTACTAATAATGCTGGCCGCAGGGGAATCACTGGCCCTTATTAGCGATGCTGGCTTGCCAGGTATTAGCGATCCAGGCGAAGATTTGGTTGCTGCAGCTCGAAATGCTGGCCACCAGGTTATTTGTATCCCCGGCCCATGCGCGGCTACCACAGCTTTAGTGAGTAGTGGTTTACCAAGTGGTCGATTTTGTTTTGAAGGCTTTTTGCCCCTAAAAGGGAAAGAACGCAAAAGCCGGCTAACCGCAATTGCAGCGGAAAGCCGCACCAGTGTTATTTACGAAGCACCGCATCGATTGGTGCGTCTGCTTGAGGAACTTATCGAATATTGCGATTCCTCGCGGCCAGTGCAAGTGGCGCGTGAACTTACAAAACGCCATGAACAGCAAGTGGGGCCTGATCTTGCCAGTGCCTTAGCTCATTTTAATAACTTTGCACCCCAGGGAGAATGCACGGTGGTGCTCGGTGGCGCAGCAGCAGCAGCACTTGCCCCCTGGGATGAAGTGCAATTACGGCAGGAACTAGATGCATTGATCGCCAAGGGGCTAACCGCATCGGA
>Ga0247840_10004319_pt1 | contig 22647 bp, 20 predicted proteins | sample LaCruzMarch2015__FD_192404 | JGI IMG/M metagenome (GOLD analysis project Ga0247840, IMG submission 192404) | Freshwater microbial communities from meromictic Lake La Cruz, Castile-La Mancha, Spain - LaCruzMarch2015_17m | ecosystem: Environmental > Aquatic > Freshwater > Lake | place: Spain... | reverse complement strand
GAATGACAAATATGCGCCAGCAGTTGAGTGTGGCAAGCCAGTAATCTATTTGTACCCAACAAAAACCACGCAAGTTTCTGTCAAAGTTGGTGCTGATGTTACAAAGTCCGAGCCACTATATGGTAAAGGTTGGAAAGTAGTAGCTAGCCCATCTGGCAAGTTGAATTTGGCTGGTAAAATCTATGATTCACTTTTCTGGGAAGGAACTGGCTGGGGAACGTACCCGGAAATTACATCTGGCGCTGTGGTTGAATCATCAAAAGTTTCTGAAACTATCACTTCACAACTTTCAACGATGGGATTAAACGCCAAAGAAATCGCTGACTTCAAGGATTTTTGGATGGCAAAAATGCCAACAACTCCATTCACTCGTTTGACCTGGCTGACAACTGAGCAAATGAACACCTTGGCGCCACTTGCCGTATCACCAAAACCAGATAGCATGATTCGTGTCTTCCTAGATTTCCAGGGTCTATCATCCAAGGCTGCAATTGCGCCACAAGTTTTACCGAAATATCAGCGCAATGGATTTACTTTGGTTGAGTGGGGCGGACTCTTAGTTTCCAGTAAGTAACATCTGAAATCTAAATAAAAAAATCAGTCTTGACGAAACCTGCCTGCCGGCAGGCAGGGTTGGGATTGATTTTTTTAGTATAAAATTGTATAGTTTTTATACTTTGTGATCTTACGGAGGTGTCTCCCATGGGAGATTGGGGAAAGAGTGGTATCGGTGGCGGCCACACCGGTGTCAGGGCCACTAATGGACCGGCGCGCTGCCGCAGTTGTCACGTTCGCCGTCCCGTACGTGGCAGTGACTTGTGTAAGAAGTGCGGAAGGGGTGGCCGATAGTGTTTGGTGATCATCTAGTCATCAGTCCAGTAGCTGATCGTCAGCCTCCGGTTACCTGTTCCTGTGGCGTTCCGGTGGCTTCTAGTGGCACTAAGTGTAGCCGCTGTGCTGCCGGGGCCCCGCCGGAGGAGCCGATGAAGAAGGCGACGCCAACCCGTCGGAGGCGTCCGGATCCGATTCTCGGGCAAGACGAGGAAGAGTGAACATTTGCCGTGCCGCCGTAGTTTGGCGGTTTTTTTCTTTCTAATAAAACACAAAAGTGCTACTATCTAGCTATGGAAAAAATTGTACTAATCGACGGCAATGCAATCGTTCACCGCGCTTATCACGCTTTGCCGAAAACTATGACAACGCGAAAAGGCGAGCCGACAAATGCGGTTTATGGTTTTACAACCACTATTATCAAAGTACTCGAAGATCTAAAGCCGCATTATATTGCTGCATCATTTGATTTGGCTGGGCCAACTTTTCGCCACGAACATTACAAAGAGTATAAAGCCACTAGAGTTAAAGCCGACCAAGAGCTCTATGATCAAATTCCGCGGGTGAAAGAGATTGTTACTACTATGAACATCCCGATCTATGAAAAGGAGGGTTTTGAAGCTGACGATTGTCTTGGCACTGTAGTAGAGAAAATTCAAAAATCAAAATTCAAAAATCAAAATGAAGGAATTGAAATCTATATAGTAAGCGGAGACAAGGATATCTACCAACTAATAAACGATAATGTTTTTGTTTATTCACTGCGAAAAGGTTTGTCTCAGATGCAGGTTGTTGATCATGATACTATTCAGCGAGAATATGGCCTTGATCCGCTCGATTTTATCGACCTAAAAGCTTTAGCTGGAGACTCGTCGGACAATATCCCGGGTGTCCCAGGTGTCGGGCCAAAAACAGCTACAACATTGATTCAAAAATTCGATACATTAGAAAATCTATACAAAAATCTTGATGATGAGAGTATCAAACCTAGAATTCGGGAGCTTTTAGCCACAAATAAAGATCAGGCTTTTTTATCGCAGCATTTAGCCACAATTCATCGCGACGTTCCGATGGATTTTGATCTAGAAAAATGCAGATGGGGCGGGTATGATAAAGGCAAACTAGCAGATTTATTCGCAGATCTAGGGTTTAAATCACTGCTCTATCGTTTTGGGATTATGGAAGTTGAGTCGGGTAAGAAGCCTACTGAAGAACAAGAGAAAAAAGACAAACAATTAAAATTACTATAATGAACAAGATTAGTGGAAGAGATTTAGACTTGGAGATTATCAAAAAAGCTGACTTTATTGCTGACTCAAGCCGCGAGTTGTCACCAAAAACCGAAAAGATTTTGGATTTTTTGCTCAAACAACTAAGAGTTTCGACCGGGGCGATAGTTTTTCATGACCCGTTTCAGGAATTTATTAATATTTTGGCCGCAAAAGGCAAAATTAATCACAAAATCATTACCAGAGCCTTCAGGCAAAACCAAATTATAGTAGAAAAAAATGAAATTGCGCTACCAGTTTCTATTAGACAAAAGATTTTTGGCGTTATTTATCTTTCGGGGAAAGAATTTAGCTCCGCTGACATCGATCTAATTAAAAGCGCTGAAGTAATTTTAGACGGCACATTTTCCGAAGAACTGAAAAACGACGGGCTGCAATCACTTTTTGAGAAATATGTTGATAGCAAAGTAATCAAAAAGATGATTGATCACCCTGACAGTAGTCACATGACAGGCGAGCGTCATAATTGCAGTATTTTATTTGCTGATCTTTCTGGCTTCACTAACTATTCAAACAGTCATTCTCCATCGACAACTATTAATTTGTTGGATGAGTTTTACAGCAAAATGTCAGAGATTGTTCTTAAGCACGATGGCACCGTAGACAAATTTATTGGTGATGAAATTATGGCAGTTTTTGGTAGTCCATTGCCACAGAAGGATCACGCCAAGTTAGCGGTAAGATCAGCCCTAGAGATGCAAGGCAAAGCAAAATCAATTATCGATAAATTCAATATTCCTAATGGTGGACTTTGTATTGGAATCGCCACAGGTCTTGTTATTGCCGGTGACGTTGGTTCGGAAAAAATGAAGGATTATACTGTGATAGGCAGCAAAGTAAATTTGGCGGCCAGGCTGACAAGTGCCGCGGAAAAAGATACCATTGTGGTTGACGAAGAGACTAAAATTGACGCACCGAATTTCAAATACGCTCCAGCCGAATCACAAAATCTCCAAGGTTTTGCTGAAAAAGTTAAAGTCTATTTGGTTGAAACGAAATAATATGAAGGAAATTATTGAGAAAGCAAAATTATTAGGTTGTGTTGTGCCGCATAAAAAGTGGGGCGATATTGATCGTGAGCTAAAACCGGTACTTCGGGCGATGGAAAAAATCGGCATCAAAATAGATACTAAAATTTTGGATCAATTAAGTTCAAAGCTAAAAACTCGAAGCTCAAAATTGGAAAAGGAAATCCAAAAACTGGCTGGAGAAGAGTTTAATGTTGCTTCGCCATCGCAACTTTCTGATATTTTGTTCCAAAAACTAAAGTTACCAACAGCTGATATTAAGCGGACCAAATCTGGAATTTCTACTGGTGCTTCAGAGCTTTTAAAGCTTCGAGGAGAGCATAAAATTATTGATAAAGTTCTTGAATATCGAGAGCTTTCTAAGTTGGTCTCAACATATTTAGAACCTCTGCCAAAGCTAGTCGACAAAAATTCCCGATTGCATACAACTTTTGGCGAGGATACCAGAACTGGCCGGTTGTCATCACTCAACCCAAATTTGCAGAATATTCCGATTCGTGGAGATTTTGGGCCAGAAATTCGTAGTGCATTTGTCTCAGAGCCAGGATTTAAGTTAATTTCTGCCGATTATTCTCAGATTGAACTTCGAGTTGTCGCTTGTTTGGCTAGGGATGAAGTAATGATGAAAGCTTTTAAGGATGGAGTGGATATTCACTCAAAAACCGCATCAGAAATTTTTAATCGATCAGTGGCGAAAGTTACTCACGACCAGCGTCGAGTGGCAAAAACTGTAAATTTCGGCGTACTTTATGGTATTAGCCCGTACGGCTTGTCACAAACTCTTGGCATTAAACAGGAAGAAGCTGCTAGATATATTATGCAGTATTTTAAGATTCACTCTGGTATTAAGCGATATTGCGAGGAGCAAATAGCACAAGCCAAGAAACATGGCTACGTTGAAACTTTATTTGGTTTTCGTCGAGAACTGCCAGATATTAACTCGTCAAATCGTAATCTGTACGAATCGGCTCAGCGGATGGCAATCAACACACCAGTTCAAGGCACTGCAGCAGAAATTCTAAAGTTAGCAATGATACAATTGCAGAATAAATTGTCAAAGAAGTCATCTAAACTAATCCTTACTGTCCACGATGAGCTAATTGTTGAGGCGCCGGAAAAGGAGGCGGAAAAGATTGCCCAACTAATGCGGGAAATTATGGAAAGCGAAGTTAAACTTTCAATACCAGTTGAAGTTGAGGTAGGAATCGGTAATAATTGGGACGAAGCGAAGCGACAACCAATTAGCTCATAATTGGGACGAAGCGAAGCATAATGTTATAAAAAAAGTGACCCCATGGGGGGTCAGGCGGTCGTGAAGTTCGTGAGCCGCAACTTGCGGCTAGTCGCAGTTGCTCCCCCAGCGCTGCCGGGAAATGGAATCGCTGATAACGGTGGGTTCTGCCGTCGCAATGGCATCGATTGCCTTGTGCAGGTTCTCCTCCGGCGTGCGAAGGTGATGTTTCGGATACGCCGCCCTAACGCCGATAGCCAGGATGCCGTCAACAACGCGTGGGTCGCCGAGAAACTCGTTTGGAACCCGAACGAATATCAGCGGGTTCTCCAGGACATCGGGATGTCCCAACAGTCTCGTCCGAGCGCTTGCGCTGGGCACTGGTCCGTGGAGCATCGACTGAACGACATGTGCGGTTAGGATGATCTGGATCAATGTAGTCCCTCCGGGCACGGAATTAGCAAAATCTTAACATGAATATTTAACAATTACAATGATCAAATTATACTTTGGTGAAGACGCCTATTCACTTAATCATGCAATAAAGAAGATTGAGGCTGATTTTTCTGTCGCCAACTTTGGTGACATGAATATTCAAAAGCTCGATGGTGCGACGCTGACTTTTGATAACTTAATCCGAAGTTTGACCGCGGTACCATTTTTAGCTGACAAACGTTTACTAATTATCAACAACTTTCTGCGTGACGGTGACGAGAAAGTTCGGGAGTATATAGACAGTAATATTGAGAAATTTCCTAAGTCGACCGAACTGATTTTGGTTGAAGATGGGGAGGTTAACAAAAATCTTAAATTATATAAAAAACTACTTAAAATAAAAGCAGTAGAGCATTTTCCGCTTAGGAAAGGTTATGAGCTAGAACAATGGCTGGGAGATGTGGCAAAAGAAAAAAGAATTCCAATTGCATCGCCTGCAATTAAAAAATTAATAGCTACTGCTGGAAATAATAGCTACCGATTAACTAATGAACTGGAAAAATTGGATTTATTCCGCTTGACACAGAACCGTTCTGAAATAACAAATACTGACATTGATGAAATGGTTGAATCCGAGAACGACCAGAATATTTTCGATTTCATTGATGCTTTGGGAGCAAGAGATTCGCGCCTAGCATTAAAATATCTCCACAATTTGCTTCTTGGTGGCAAAAATGAGAATTATATTTTGTCGATGATTGTTTATCAATTTAGGAATATGCTCATAGTCCAGGATTTAATTAGCCGTGGGACTGCTCGCAATCAAATACCTGTGGAAGCTGAGCTGCACCCGTTTGTTGTTGGCAAGACTATTCGAGTCTTAAATAATTTCGATTTACCACTGCTTAGAAGAATATATCTGAGGTTGCAGCAAACTGATCTTGATATTAAGACTGGCAGAATTGATTCGCGCTTAGCTTTGGAAAAGCTTCTTGCAGACCTGACAATATAGTATAATAAATACGATAGTTTCTGATCGGTTGAGATAATCGCGGAGCCGGGTAGTGAAAATTTGACAGTTTTTCGCAAAAAACTAAAGAGTTTTTAGTCAAATTTCTACTACCCGGGAGGGGTATGGAGAGGAAGAAAACTAATAAGGCACCATTCCTGGAAGTAAATTGGCGGAAATTGTTCTTTTTTTCCGGTGTTTTTTTGCTGGCCTTTGTTTCTTGGCGCATTATGATTTCAGCCAGAATTGCGGCGGATGTTTCAAGCGGTTCAGATTCTACTATGATTACTTCGTCGGTAGTCAACCTTGAGGTTCATCAGGATGGAAGCGTTTATAAAAATGGGACGAAAATAAAATCAAAAATCTCTCCACAAAAAGATTTTGATGAGCTGAGATTAGTTGTTTATGACAAAAATGGTTTTTATCTCGATAATTTAGAGATTGATCTTAATCTGCCGTCAGCAGTTGCCAGTCAGTCCAAGCCAGAAATATTAGCGATCCATGGTGTTGATTCTGCCACTGCTGAGGCTTCTGGTGATTCAACTATAGTCTATAAAGCTGTTGGTGTTGGCGACAGTGCAACTATCACTGTTATCGCAAAAATTCCAAAAGGGGTGATTAACTTGCCCCTTTGGGACCAGCTGATTTTTCTTTTGTCATCGTTCGGTGGCAGTGTTTGGTTGACAGTCGCCATTGTTATTCCTTTGTTGACTTTGATTTATCTAATTTTGTTAATTTCACTTCACCAGCGGTCGCAAAAAATTAATTTGCCAGAGAGGGCAATCTCTGCTCCACCAATGGCAATTCCTCCTGCTGTTGTTGGAGTTCTAGCAAAGCAAGATATCGGTCCAAGAGAAATCGCTGCCACGCTAATTGACCTTTCTTTGCGTAAGTTTATTTTCATTATTGATCATGATCGGGGTTTTGCTTTTGGCAAAAGAACTTTTACTGGCGCACTTTTGGGTTTTGAGAAAGTTCTACTATCAAAAATTTTCCGCGACAGCATTAAAATTTCTGACCAAGAAGTTAGCGAAAGATTTAGCAATCATCTTTACAGTCACAAGATGTCTCTATTCACCAGAGGAGTGTATGCGCTTTCTACCAGACTTGGCTATTTTAAAGAGAACCCATCAAGTATGCACAGGAAGTATCAGTTCATTGGCATTATTCTTTTCTTCTTTGCTCTGATTTGCTTCTTTCTGAGTTTTAAATATTTTCCATCAATTCCATATGCAGCGTTCCTTTGGGTTGGTATGATGATCGCATCAATTATTGTCATAATCATTGGTAGCCGAATGCCGATACGAACCTCTCTGGGTCGCCAGGCGCTTTCAAACTGGTTGGCGTTTAAAAAATATCTCTCTGACCCAGCACCTCTTCCGTATGATGCTAAAAATTTTCAGAAATTCGTTGAATACCTGCCGTATGCGATTATTTTCGAATGCGAGGCACTTTGGGCCAGGCGTTTTTCTGAAGATGAATTCATGATTCCTGATTGGTTTATCACTGATAAGCAAGGACTGGGTTTGCAGGATTTTTGTCTTTCCCTCTATCCAATTATCGGCTATGTCGGTCAAAATTTAGCTTCAATTAGAGAGCCAGGTTATAAGTAATTTTTTTGGAGAATCATGTTTAACCGCGAAAATTTTATCGGACGAATTATCTCTGGCGGTGGATTTATTTTCGATTTTGCCCGTTGGTTAGTTGTTTTGATGGTAATTTTAACCTTGTTGCATTTTTTCGTCATGACAATATTTATTGTAGATGGTGCCTCAATGGATCCGACTTTTGCCACTGGTGATTTTGGCGCACTAGATAAAATTTCTTATAGCTTTTCTGATCCACAACGTGGTGACGTTGTAGTCCTAAATTATCCAGGTGACCCGGCTAATAAGCGTTATGTTAAGCGCGTGATTGGGCTTCCCGGAGAAAAGGTTGAAGTTGAAAACGGCTTAGTTTTAGTTAATGGCAAGAAGCTGTCTGAAGGCTATTTACCAAAAGGCTTGTACACTGATAAAAATGGCAGTTGGACGCTCACCACTGACGAGTATTTTACTATGGGTGACAATAGGCCTAACTCTAACGACTCACGATATTTTGGTCCTGTAGAAAAACGTTTTCTTGTTGGAAAGGTTGTCTGGATATTATTTCCAAGCTTTTTTAGCGTCGTCACTCCAACATACTAGTAAAAAGTTAATAAAGTTTTTCCGATAAAAAAAACTGTCAGGAATTGGTCTAACAGTTTTTTTTATAATCTATTTCTTTTTGACAGTAACTTTTTTTGTCGAAGTCTTCTTGATCGGTTTTGCTTCGGCTGGAGTGGAAGCAACTTTCGCCATTTTTTTAGTTAGTCGTGATTTAAGTCTGGCTGCGCGATTTTTATGGATGACATTTTTCTTTGACGCGACATCAAGCTCGCGATAAGCAGCATCTAACTTTGTATTTGCATCTTTATCGCCGGCAGCAATTGCCAAACGAGCCGCTTTGACAGCGGATTTAATTTTATGACGGGTCAAATCATTGATTTCCCGTCTTGCTCTATCTTGTTTCAGAGCTTTTTTTGCAGATGATGTTAGTGGCACAATTTCTCCGTTTCATTATTGAATTACTCTAAGGAGTATAGCAACTATGCTTCTATTTGTAAAGAAAGAATTATAAATTGTTTTCAGTCGTGTATTTCTTGGTCTACGAGACACGGAGGCGTTGACAAATAGCCAGCCATCGGCTATATTTGAGTGTCAACTCTAAAGAGGAAAAACAAGTGGAACTTTCACCGAAACAACAAATTGTTGAAGCTATCAAAGGCAGTGAAAATATTTTGCTTTTGACACATAAAGGCCCGGATGGCGACGCCGTTGGGTCTATTTTGGCTGTTTCTTTAGCGCTAGAAAAACTTGGCAAGAAGACTTATGCGGTTTGTGCCGATAAAGTATCGCCAGTTTTTTCCTATTTACCAACTGATAGAATTAATTCCGAACTTTCAGGTCGCCGCGACTTCGTTATATCACTAGATGTTAGCCAAATTTCCGCAGAAAAGTTTTTATATAAAGTAGAAGACGGCAGCATCAATTTTATTGTTTCTCCAAAAGAAGGTGAGTTTACTCCTGAAATGGTGACTTTCCCAGGTGGTAAGTTCAAATTTGATACTATTATGGTCTTGGATTGTCCTGATCTAGATCGTCTAGGTGCCCCACATGAACAAAACTCTGATTTATTTTACGAAACTCCAATTATCAACATAGACCATCACGCAGGCAATGATCACTTCGGCAAGATTAATTTAGTTGATTTGACCGCAACATCAACCTGCGAAATTTTGGTTTCTATCTTTGAGGCATTATCCAAAGATACTTCACTGTTAACCGAACACATTGCTACTGCACTTTTAACTGGGATTATCACCGACACGAATTCCTTCCAGAATCAAAACACTACACCGAAATCATTGACTGTGGCCGCACAATTAGTTGCTGCTAATGCTGATCAGCAAGAAATTATCAAACGAATTTACAAAACTCGCACACTTTCAACCTTGCGCCTGTGGGGCAAGGTTCTATCAAACATCCGCGATGAAATGAATTACCGTTTTGTCTGGTCGCAGATCACTAAAGCCGATTTTGTCGTCACACAGTCGACTCCAGATGATGCTGACGGCGTAATTGACGAACTGTTGAAAACTGCTACTGGTGTAGATTTTGTCTTGCTTCTAACTGAGAAAGAGGATGGAATTCACGGCTCGCTTAGGTCGGTTTCTAAAGGCACCGATGTTGCGGCTATAGCCAAGATTTTTGGCGGCGGCGGACACTCAATGGCTGCTGGCTTTGTTGTTGACCCAAATGATCCTGCAATGAATGCTGAAAAAGTTATCGGTAAAATCCGCGATTATCAAAAGGGTTTGGTTGGTAATGTCTCAAACGGTTGATTTTTTTTCAGCGATTTGTTACAATCACTTACGTAGATAAATAATTCAATATTATGGCAGAAAAAGAAGTCAAAAAAGTCACAAAAAAAGCATCAGCACCAAAAAACGGTGGTGATCTTTTAGAAAAATATCAAACAAGTGCCAACGATACCGGCTCTACTGAAGTTCAGGTTGTAGTGCTGACTAAAAAAATTGCCGAATTAACTAAGCATTTGAAATTGCACAAGCATGACTACGATTCCCGTGTTGGGCTTTTAAAAATGGTCGGAAAGCGCCGAAGACTTTTGAATTATTTCAAGAAAACCAACGAAGAGAATTACAACAATTTGATTGTTGACCTTAAATTGCGTAAGTAAATAATATAATTAGTAATCCGCCCAAGGCGGATGGAGAGAAGTTCGAGACAAGAGGTGAGAAGACTGCTTAAAATTTAAGCCGTGCTCTCATTTCCTAAACGAACTCATCTCACAACTTTTCTCCAGAAGGGATTTTTATGGCAGTTAAGAAGCTGGGGTTAGTCGAGAAAACCTACTCGGTCGATTTTTCTGGTCGGCAGTTATTGCTCGAAACCGGGAAATTGGCACTTTTGGCACAAGGATCAATTAAAGCCACCTGCGGTGGCACGGTAGTTTTGGCGACAGCAGTTGTTGCTGACGAACCGCGAGAAGGAATTGATTTCTTTCCGCTTCTGGTTGATTACGAGGAAAGATTGTATGCTGCTGGTAAAATTTCTGGTTCTCGTTTCATCAAGCGTGAAGGTCGGCCATCAGATGCCGCAATTCTCGCTTGTCGTATGATTGATCGCCCGATTCGACCACTTTTTCCAAAAACATTTAGAAATGATGTCCAGGTTATCATTACTGTTCTTTCATATGACGGTGAAAATGATCCTGACATCATGGGTATGATCGCCGCATCAGCTGCACTTTCTCAGACAAAAGCTCCTTTTCTTGGCCCAATTGGCGCAATCAAAATTGGTCTTGTTGATGGCAAATTAGTTGCCAACCCAACAATTGATCAAATTGAAGCGTCGGATTTGAATTTAACTATTGCTTCAACTCGGGACAAAGTTATGATGATCGAGGCCGAAGCATCTGAAGTGCCGGAAGAGAAAATTATTGAAGCCATAGAATTGGCCAAGAAATCAATTATTCCGCTAATTGAAATCCAAGAAAAAATTAAGGCTGACCATGTTGAGGAAGAGTCTGGGGTTGAACTAATTGACGACCAAACAATTCATGGCGAAGTTTCTAAGATTGTCGGAGATAAGCTTAAAGAAGCTGTTCGGGAGCTAGATAAAATGAAACGCGAAGAGAATCTAAAGGGTTTTGAAGATGAGGTTCTAAAAACTCTCGAAGGCAATTACAAGCAAGTTGAGCTGAAAAACGCTTTTACTAAACTAGTAGAGAAAGAAATTCGGGCCGCAATACTTGATGATGAACACAGACCTGACGGCCGAGGTATTTTGGAAGTAAGACCAATTGATATTGAAGTCGGGGTACTTCCTCGTGTTCACGGTTCAGGATTATTCACTCGTGGCCAGACACAGGCATTAACAGTTGCAACTTTGGCATCACCTGGCATGGAACAGTTCATTGACACCATGGAAGCTGAAACCACCAAACGCTTTATGCATCATTACAATTTTCCACCATTTTCAACTGGTGAGGTTTCACCAATGCGTGGCGTTTCCCGTCGGGCAGTTGGCCACGGATATTTGGCCGAAAAAGCCTTATTGCGGATGATACCTACGACTGAAGAATTCCCGTATACTATTCGATTGGTTACAGAAATTCTGACCTCAAACGGTTCATCCTCAATGGCCGCTACTTGCGGATCGACCTTGGCGCTTATGGATGCTGGTGTTCCTATTAAAAAAGCGGTTGCTGGTATTGCCATGGGGCTCGTAACCGACAAAAAAGACGATTCGAAATTCAAAGTTCTTACTGACCTTCAGGGCTTAGAAGATTTTGCTGGTGATATGGATTTTAAGATCGCTGGCACTCGCGACGGAATTACGGCAATTCAAATGGATACCAAAATTGCCGGGCTAAACGATACCATTATTGAGACTACTTTCAAACAAGCCAAAGTCGGCAGAATGGAAATTTTGGACGCAATGGAAGAAATTATCTCCAAGCCAAACGAGCTTTCACCATTGGCCCCGGTTATTAAAGCGATCAAAATCAATCCAGAAAAGATTGGCGAACTTATCGGACCTGGTGGCAAAAATATTCGCAAGATTATTGAGGATTGTGGTGGCAAAGAGGTGACATCAATCGATATTGAAGACGATGGCACAGTTATGATCGGCTCAACAGACTCTGAAATGGGCAAAAAAGCCATATCAATCGTTGAATCAATGACCCGTGAAATCGAAATTGGTGAGATTATCGAAGGTAAAGTAATCGAAATCAAGCGTGATAGAATGACCGGTAAACAGGTTGGCGCTATTATCGAAATCACTCCACGACAAGACGGCATGGTTCACATTTCGCAAATTGCCAACGAGCGGGTTGAAGACATTGAAAAATTTATGAAACCTGGCGACGTTGTCAAAGCTAAAGTTGTTGATGTCGATAGAGAAAAAGGCCGCGTTGCACTTTCAACCAAAGACTTTTTGAAAAACAGTTGATAGGTCTGAAACCAGAAAAACCACCAGCGATAATACCTGCCTACCGGCAGGCAGGTCAAAGGTGGTTTTTTTGTTTGGTATATTCTGGTATCCTATAGAAAAGTAATTAATTTTGGAGGAAAAATGGGAGAAGCACTTAGGAAGTTTTCACCAGATGATGAGGGAGCACATGGTCTTGAGTATCGGGGGCCAGAGGACGTCGATGATGAGGTAACAGTTGCTGGTGGAATTAAAACCAGTGGGGACAGAGCAGCTGAGCAATCCAGAAACCAAGAAACTGGCATGCCTGACAATTCCTAATTAGGTTTATTAAAACCACCCGATGAGAAATCAAAGGGTGGTTTTGTTTTGTCTATTGACAAATGTAAATATGTATGCTAAACTTAGTTCAAGAATCGTTAGGTTTGATCTCTTTACTTTGTATCTAAGGCAACCAGAGCTATTATTTTTTGCTTCCATGGACCTAGAAAAAACAAAAGAACAACTCATTAATGTTGAGAAAGAGATTGCTAGCTGCCAACTTTGTCCTCTTTATAAGACAAGACGAAATATCGTCCCTGCTGAAGGAAATCCTCATGCCGAAATTATGTTTATAGGCGAGGCTCCAGGCGCAAGAGAAGATGAATGTGGCCGGCCGTTTTGCGGCCCAGCAGGCAAATTTCTGGACCAACTACTCGATTCTATCGGTTTGCAACGCGCGGATGTTTATATCGCTAACACTTTGAAATGCCGTCCACCTGCAAACCGTGATCCATTACCGGAAGAGAAATCGGCTTGCCGAAAGTACTTAGAAGAGCAAATTGCTATTATTAACCCGAAAATCGTGGTTACTCTAGGTCGGCACAGTACTGAAACTTATCTTCCTGATCTCGGTGGTATTACAAAGTTGCGAGCGAAATTGTATCACCGAGCAAATGGAATTTTTCCACGCACCAGTCTGCCTACAGCAGACGATGCGGGATTATACTTTTTTCCGCTTTATCACCCAGCTGCAGCTCTGCACAATGGTGCAATGCGTCAAACATTGTTAGACGACTTCGCCAAATTGCCAGCAGCGATTGCTAAAGTTAAAGCCGAGATTGAAAAAACTAAAAAAGATAAAATTAAACAAGAAAAATTATAACAAGATAGATAGTGAAGCCGCAGGCATTCAGAGCGTTAAAAAATACTCTGTGGCTTCAGCCCAGGGTATTTTATTCGCACTCTAATTAAAAGGAGATTGTAGATCTATGATCACAAAACAACACACACAGCGTCCTCCAAGGGGACCAAAAAAGACGGATTTGTCCAAAACATTTGGTAATTTAACTCCAAATGCTGGTGCAACAACGCAGCCACTACCAGGAACAACTGGAACTGGTTTCAAGAAACCAGCACTTCGAATCATCCCTATGGGTGGTTTAGAAGAGGTTGGTAAAAATATGACTGCCATTGAGTATGGCAGCGACATCATGATTATTGATGCCGGTTTAATGTTTCCAAATGAAGATATGCCGGGAATCGATTATGTTATTCCCGATGTTTCATATTTATCTGATAACAAAAGCAAAATTCGCGGCTTAGTCATCACCCACGGGCATTTAGATCATACCGGAGCTATTCCTTATCTATATGAAAAACTAGGCAGCCCGATGATCTATTCGGCGCCAATGACAGTTGGTCTAATTAAAAAACGACTCGAAGAGTTCAGCATGGAAAACAAAGTCAAAATTTCAACTATTATCCCTGGTGAAGAGATTTTGCAACTTGGCTGTTTTAAAATTGAAACTTTTCGCTTAAATCACAATATTCCAGACAGTTTTGGTCTATCGATCACAACCCCGGAAGGAATTTTGGTTTATGCCACTGACTGGAAATTTGATCATACGCCAGCAGACGGCCGACCAACCGATTTTTCAAAATTGGCACAACTTGGTGGACAGGGCGTTTTAGCTCTTTTTTCCGATTCAACCAACGCTGAAAAACCAGGCCATACAATTTCAGAAAAAGAAGTTGAAGATTCACTATTCAAATTAATTGAAAATGCTCGTGGTCGAGTAATTATGGCGACTTTCGCTTCGCTTATTTCTCGTATCCAGCAAGTTCTAAATGTATCAAAGCGACTCAATCGCAAAGTGGCTTTTTCTGGCCGTTCAATGATTGCCAATGTTGAGGTTGCAGCATCGATTGAAGCCTTAAAAATTCCGGCTGACACGATGATCGATGTCGCCGACATTGGAAAATACCCTGATAACCGTGTCACTATCGTTTGTACCGGCTCACAAGGTGAAGAACGCTCAGCGTTAACTCGTATTGCAGCTGGGGAACACCGACAAATCAAAATTCAAAAAGGCGACACAGTCATTTTGTCATCTTCGCCAATCCCTGGTAATGAACGATCTGTTTCTGAAGTTATGGATAACCTTTATCGCGAAGGTGCTCGAGTTATCTATCAGAAAATGTTTGACGTTCACACGTCTGGTCATGCATATCAAGAAGATTTAAAGTTAATGATTGGTTTAATCAAGCCAAAATTCTTTGTTCCAATTCACGGTGAGCGCCATAAATTAATGGTTCATGCTGGATTGGCACAAGATGTTGGAATTCCAGAAGATAATATTTTGGTTTCTGATAATGGTCAAATTATCGAGTTTGAAGGTGGAAAAGGCGCAGTTACCAACAAACGAATTCCAGCTTCATACGTTATGGTTGATGGTTTGGGAGTTGGTGACGTTGGCAATATTGTTCTTCGTGACCGAAAAGCCATGGCAGAAGATGGAATCTTTGTTGTTATCGTTACTGTTAATCATGAAACCGGTCAAATTGTTACTTCACCTGATATTATCTCCCGCGGATTTATTTATATGAGAGAGAATGAAAACCTAGTTCATCAAGCACGAGCGGAAATTAAACGACTTTTTGCTAAGCACTCAGTTCCGCAAAAAGGTCGCAGTGATTGGGGTTTAATCAAAACCAAACTGCGCGAAGAACTTGGTGACTTCCTATACAAGGAAACTGAAAGACGTCCTATGGTGATTCCGGTTGTAATCGAAGTTTGATTAATTATCTTCTATCTTCCAAAGAAAATGGGCTGTTTAGCCCATTTTCTTTATGCATAAATTTTATGATACAATAGTATCAAACTCTATAGGAGCCTAATTTCTCTGTTGGAGGGATTGTGGGAAGAAAACGAAAATATCCAAAACACAAACAAAAGTCTCCACTATGGTGGCAGAAGGAAGACGAGTGGGGCAACTTTGTTTTTGACTGGACACTAGGTCTTGGGCCCGACACCTGGCGGGAGATTTTTGCTGTTGGTTTAATGATCTTTGCCATTATCTCGTTTATGGGGATTTTTGGTGCTGCTGGTGGTATGGGAGAGCACTTAAAGATTTTAGATTATAAACTTTTTGGCACCATTGTTGGCTATTTAGTCCCAATAGCTATTTTCTGGCTTGGTGTGATTATTCTTTTTCCGCCAAAGGGCGGAATGAAAATGGCCAAGTTTGTTGGTGTCGTGCTCTTTTTTCTCTTCCTTCCGGCATTAATTCATCTTTTTATTCCTGCGGCCAGCGCGAAAACAACAGCCATGGATGGTGAAGGTGGTGGTATTTTTGGTTATATGATTTCTAACCCTCTGAGGAATTCAGTCGGAACTTTCCCGGCTTTTGTTATCTTAATAGCAATTGTTTTAGTTTCAATAATGATTACATTTGATTTATCAATTTCGAAATTGTTTGGATTTAAAACCGAAAGACAGTCTGATGATGGTGATGCGCCTATGCCAAGCGGAGTTAAAGTTCATCGTCAGGGGCAAGAAGAGGATTTAGAGCCAGTAAGACGCTCGGGCTTCATGGATAAGATCCGCAAAGGTTTGGGGTCACTTTCTCGTCGGCCAAAAATTGAAGAGGTTCCGCGTGCCCCTGTCATTGAATCAGCTCCTCGTCCAGCTGTTAAAACCAATGCCGGTCGAGTTTGGCAATTTCCTGCTTACGACATTCTACTGGAATCGAATGATGTAGCCAAGTCAGGCGACATTGGCAAAAATGTTGAAACAATTAAAAAATGTTTTCAGAGTTTTGGTATTGATGTTAAAATGCAGGACGTCAATGTTGGTCCAACCGTCACTCAGTACACGCTTCGTCCGAACGAAGGTGTTAAGCTAAACCAAATTACTACTCGTGGCAACGACATTGCCTTGGCACTGGCGGCCAAGAGTTTGCGTGTTGAGGCACCAATTCCGGGGAAATCTGCAGTTGGTATTGAAGTTCCGAATTTAGTGGCGGCTAAAGTTACATTAAAAGAGGTTATGGCTTCGCCGCAGTTCAAAGCTGAAAAATCAAAGTTGGCTATTGCACTTGGCCGCGATGTTGCTGGTGCACCAGTTGCCATAGATCTAGAAAAAATGCCGCACATGATGATAGCTGGCTCGACTGGCTCAGGAAAATCAATTTGCATTAACTCAATTATTACTACTTTTCTATTTCATAATTCTCCAGAAGATCTAAAATTAATTCTTATCGATCCAAAGCGAGTAGAACTAACTAACTATAATGGTATTCCAAATCTATATTCTCCAGTTGTGACTGAAGTAGATAAAACTGTTTCAGCTCTTAAGTGGACTGTGTATGAAATGGAACGTCGCTATAAGATGTTTGCAGACCAAGGCAAGCGTAATATTGTTGCATATAACGAGTCACCTGGGCCGGAGGGTAAGCTGCCTTACATTGTTGTCATCATTGATGAGTTAGCCGACTTGATGGCAGTTTCAGCTAACGAAGTTGAGGCATCCATTGTTCGAATCGCTCAAATGGCTCGTGCTACCGGTATCCACTTGATAGTGGCTACTCAGAGGCCTTCAGTTGACGTTCTTACTGGCTTAATCAAGGCTAACATAACGTCTCGAATTGCCTTCGCAGCTGCATCGCAAGTTGATTCACGCACAATCCTTGATATGTCTGGGGCCGAAAAACTTTTGGGAAATGGTGATATGTTATTTATTGGTAATGGTTTGGCCAAACCGCGACGTATCCAAGGCTGTTTCGTTTCAGACAAGGAAATTAATGAGTTGGTAAGCTTTTTGAAAAAACAAGGTGAGCCTGAATATGACGAATCAATTGTTTCTTTCCGACCGGCAAAAGCAATGGGTGGGCGCGATGCAGGCGGTTCAATCGACGATGATTTATATGAAGAAGCCGTTGCGGTTGTGACAAATTCCGGTCAAGCCTCGGCCTCACTCTTGCAGCGCCGTCTGCGTGTCGGTTATGCTAGAGCCGCGCGACTACTCGACATTATGGAGCAAGAAGGTGTTGTTGGCCCATCAAATGGTGCCAAGCCGCGTGATATTCTAATTGATTCTGGCCAAAACAGTGGAATTGACAATAACCAATTTCCGCAAGACTACTAAAAAATCATCAATTTAATTATGGTTGCTGCAGGCTTTAAGCTTCGAAAAATTAGAACAGTTCACACTCTTGGTGAAAAACTACGCCGTGCTCGAAAGAGGAAGGGCGTTGATTTAATTGAAGCAGAACTTGCAACTAAAGTCCGGGCCAAATATCTTGAAGCATTGGAAAATGAAGATTTTGATCTTTTGCCCAACGATATATATACCAAAGGATTCATTATAACCTACGCCGATTATTTGGGGCTTGAAAGCAAGAAAATAGTTTCTCTTTGGGAACAGCAAACACTATTGAAAGATAAAGGCGCGGATGAAGATTTTCGAACAAATAAGTCTTTTAAAGAAAAGTCTTTGGTTGTTACGCCAAAAATAATTGCTATGGTTGTCGGCGTGGTTTTTTGTTTGGTAGCAGTTCTTTACGTTGTTTGGCAGGTGGTTGGGTTTGCATCAGTCCCGAAACTTGCCATTGATTCACCGAGCAAAGACATGGTTGTCGAAAGCGATCAAATTCTTGTTTCTGGTAAAACAGATGTTGGTGCGAATTTGACTGTTAACAAAGAGCAGATTACTGTTGGCCCAGATGGCCATTTTCAGCAATACATTTCTCTTTCTAACGGTCTAAATACTGTTGTTGTCACTGCACGAAATAAAGCAAACAAAGAAGATAGTAAGGTTTTTGTCGTTGAACGCAAAACCAAAACTGCGGAAAATAAATAAGGAGTATAATGCCAAAGAAATTGACTGATGAAGAACGGGCTGAAAAAGAAGCCTCAAAAACAAAAACTGAAAAACAAAATATTCGTACGGCAAAAAACGCAGCGCTTGATGTTGCCTTAGCTTCAATTGAAAAGCAGTTTGGTAAAGGCTCAATCATGAAATACGGTGCTGACAACAAAATGGAGGTTGACGTTATCCCAACTGGCTCGTTTGCACTCGATTTAGCTCTTGGAGTTGGTGGTCTACCACGTGGAAGAGTAATAGAGATTTATGGTCCAGAGGCCTCTGGCAAAACTACCTTGGCAATTCATGTCGTCTCAGAAGCGCAAAAAATGGGCGGCTTGGCGGCATTCATTGATGCAGAACATGCTTTTGATCCGGAGTATGCCAAGCGAATTGGTGTTAATTTAGATGATCTATTAATCTCTCAACCTGATACTGGAGAACAAGCCTTGGAAATTTGTGAAACTCTTGTCCGTTCAAATGCTGTTGATGTTATTGTCATTGACTCAGTTGCTGCACTTGTTCCACGCGCCGAAATTGAAGGTGAAATGGGTGATTCAATGATGGGCGTTCAAGCCAGATTAATGTCACAAGCGCTACGAAAATTAACTGGTGTCATCTCCAAATCAAAAACCATGGTTATTTTCATCAATCAAATACGAATGAAAATTGGCGTTATGTTTGGCAACCCAGAAACGACGACAGGTGGAAATGCTTTGAAATTTTATGCTTCGGTTCGTTTGGAAATACGTCGTAAAGCAACGCTGAAAAAGGGTGAGGAAAATGTCGGCAACCATGTTGGTGTCAAAGTGGTTAAAAATAAGGTTGCGCCGCCGTTTAAAACTGCTGAATTCGATATTATGTTTGGCCAGGGAATTGATGTTGAAGGCGAAATTATCGATTTAGGTGTTGCCGAAGACATTGTCGAAAAAGCCGGTGCCTGGTTGTCTTACAACGGCGAAAAAATTGGTCAAGGCAAAGAGGGCGCCAGAGCATTTTTGAAAGAGCATCCGGAAATTACTGCCGAAATCAAGGCTAAAATTACTGAAAAGTATAACGAAGAATAACTAGTACTCGTATGAAAAAAAAGCTGAAACCATTGGAATATGCGTTTTGGCTTTTAGAATTGCGCGATCGTTCCATCGGCGAGATGGAGGAAAAATTGCGACGCAAGGAGTTTGACGTAATAGAAATTGCTGAGACAATGAAATTTCTGATCGACAAAAAATTTCTTGATGATGAAAAATTTGCAGCAAATTTTGTTCGGTTTAAAAAATCAGTCAAACCTGTTGGCAAATATTATCTACAACAAAAACTAGCGGCCAAGAAAATTCCAAAGGAAATTATTGAAAAGACATTATCAGAGAACATTGATGAAATATCAGAGATTAGTGAACTCGCTGATCGTTGGTTGGCAAAAAATATTAAAGTTCCAAAAGAAAAACTATACGAAAAATTAACACGTCATTTGTTATCCCGCGGTTTTGAATGGGGAAAGGTGCGCGAAGTAATTACCGATAAATTGTGATAAAATAGAGAAAAGTAAGGAGGGCATTATAGCAAAAAAAGTAAATCATAAACCGTTCGTTCTCTGGTTTAAGGACGTGGGTAAAGATGATACGACTGTTGTTGGTGGCAAAGGGGCAAATTTAGGTGAGCTAACTCGTGGTGGTTTTCCTGTTCCCAATGGTTTTATTGTAACTGCTGATGCCTATGCGTATTTTCTTTTGAAAACAGGAATTGGACCAGCGATTACCAAATCACTCAGAGGAATAAATCCAGAGGATTCAAAAAAGCTTAATTCGCTATCGAAAATCATCAAAAAACATATTCTCTCGGCGAAAATGCCGGAAGAAATTGTTCTTGAAGTTGAGAAAAATTATAAAGAATTAGGTGATGTCGAGGTTGCTGTCCGTTCATCTGCAACAGCTGAAGATGGGGCTGAGGATTCCTTTGCTGGGCAACAAGCGACATTTCTAAATACTAAAGGCCCAGCCGAAGTAGTTGAAGCACTGCAAAAATGTTACGCCTCATTATTTGAGGCCAGGGCAATTTATTATCGGGCGATTAATAACTACGATCAAATGAAAGTTGGTTTAGCTGTACCGGTACAGATTATGGTTCAATCAGAGAAGTCTGGAATTATGTTTACTGTTGATCCAGTAACTGGTGATACGAACAAAATTATTATTGAAGCCGGTTATGGCTTAGGTGAAGCAATAGTTTCTGGTTCTGTCACCCCAGATCGCTATATTGTTGATAAATCGACGGAAACTATTGTCGCCAAAGAGGTCAATAGCCAGCCATGGAAAATTGTTCGAGCTGTCGGTGGTGGGGACAAACATGTGGCGGTACCAGTTGCTGACAGAAAAGATCAGAAAATTACTGATGCACAGGTATTAGAATTGGCCAAACTGGGAAAAAAGATTGAAGAGCACTACAATTCTCCGCAGGACACTGAATTTGCAATTTCTGGCGACAAAGTTTACATGGTTCAGTCACGACCAATTACAACGTTAGATAAATCATCCAGTCAGCCAGTTGCCCAATCAGCCGATAAAAGTCCTGAAGTCCAAGGATCTATCGCAGAAAATCAAGCCGAAGTATTACTGCACGGAGCTGCGGCATCACTTGGGTCATCTACTGGTCCGGTGAAAATTATTCACAGTCGTGAACAAAATGATTTGATTCAAGAAGGCGATATTTTAGTCACTGAAATGACAACACCCGATTTTGTCCCGGCGATGAAACGGGCAAAGGGTATTATCACTGATACCGGTGGCCGAACTTGCCATGCAGCAATTGTCTCCCGTGAGCTTGGGATTCCCTGTGTTGTTGGTACTGGGACTGCAACATCAAAGCTAAAAACTGGCCAAATTGTCACTGTTGATGGCGCCAAGGGTTTAGTCTATAAAGGCGCAGTTAAATCTGCGGCTCAGCCTGACACAGCCGCGAAGCCAGCGATTGGTGGATCAGCAATATCTGAAGAAGTTCCAATTACTGGAACAAAGGTTTATGTTAATTTGGCCGAGCCAGAAGTCGCAGCCGAAGTAGCAAAACTACCTGTTGATGGTGTGGGACTTTTGCGCGCGGAATTTATGATTGCCGGAATTGGCGAGCATCCGAAAGCGATGATTGCTGATGGACGTGGAGAAGAGTTTACCAATAAACTAGCCCAGGGGATTGGGCAAATTGTCGCTGCTTTTGCTCCACGGCCAGTAATCTACCGTGCAACTGATTTTAAAACAAATGAATACAGAGGACTTAAGGGTGGTGATAAATATGAAGGGCAAGAAGATAATCCGATGATTGGCATGCGTGGCGCCCTTCGCTATATTACTAACCCCGATGTTTTCAACTTGGAGCTTGAAGCTATAAAAATTGTCCGCAACAAAATGGACATGACCAATTTGCATGTTATGATTCCGTTTGTTCGAACTGTTGACGAAATGCGTAAATGTAAAGAGTTGCTTGAGGCTGCAGGACTTCATAGATCGCCTGATTTCAAACTTTGGATGATGGTTGAAGTGCCATCAAATGTTATACTTCTGGAAAAGTTTTTAGCAATTGGGATTGATGGAGTTTCTCTTGGTACAAACGACTTAACCCAATTAACTCTTGGAGTCGATCGCGACAACCAAGATTTAGCAAAGTCTTTTGATGAGCGCGATGAAGCAATTCAACTTTCGGTCGAATATGTAATTAAAACATGTCGAGCCCACGGAGTTACAGTGTCTGTTTGCGGTCAAGCACCATCAATTTACCCAGAATTCACTGAACTTATGGTTCGAAATGGCGCAACTTCGGTTTCTGTCACGCCGGATGTGGCAATCCAAACTCGCAAAGTCATTGCTTCAGTCGAAAAACGCCTAATGATGCAGAATATTATTGATAGATAGAGTTTAGAAATTACTCTTTAATAATCGGCAGTTTTCTGCTAAAATTTTGATGTTCGGAGAGGTCGCATAGTTGGTCTAGTGCGCACGCTTGGAAAGCGTGTATACCGCAAGGTATCAAGGGTTCGAATCCCTTCCTCTCCGCCAAAAAATTGGCGATCAATTTATTGGTCGACAGATTTTTGGAGAAAACGGGTTCGAAAGTCGGAGGCGCGACTGGCGCCGAGACGGGGTCGAGGAATTTTTCAGCAGAAAAATATCCGTGACC
>Ga0247840_10004318_pt1 | contig 22649 bp, 16 predicted proteins | sample LaCruzMarch2015__FD_192404 | JGI IMG/M metagenome (GOLD analysis project Ga0247840, IMG submission 192404) | Freshwater microbial communities from meromictic Lake La Cruz, Castile-La Mancha, Spain - LaCruzMarch2015_17m | ecosystem: Environmental > Aquatic > Freshwater > Lake | place: Spain... | reverse complement strand
ACCGTGGTTAGAAACACTGGTCGGTGCTTTTTTTGTGTCATAATGCGGCGCGCAAGCGTCATTGATATAAGTGGTTCGTTTGGGCCCGTAGCTCAGTTGGTAGAGCACCTCACTTTTAATGAGGGTGTCGCGTGTTCAAGTCACGCCGGGCTCATTTTCTACGCCACATTGATAAGTAACAGAGTTGTTTCTTGAAATAGAAATCCGGGTTTAATGCCCTTATCGTCTAGTGGTTAGGACACATCCCTTTCAAGGATGCGGCAGGGGTTCAACTCCCCTTGAGGGCGCTTTTCTTTCCGATTTATAATCCTATATAGAACTGAGCAGTAGCGGCCGGTTCGGTGAGGCGCGCAATGTCAACATTAGTAGTTGTAGGTACACAGTGGGGCGATGAAGGCAAGGGCAAAGTTGTTCACTATCTTTCCCAAAAAGCCGATATAATTGTCCGATACCAAGGCGGCAACAATGCCGGCCACACAATAATTTTTGAAAATAAGCCTTTTGTTTTACATTTAGTTCCTTCCGGTGTTTTATTTCCAAATAAAATCTGCCTTATTACCAATGGTGTTGTTGTTGACCCTGAAAATCTTCTAAAAGAAGCAAAACTCCTAAAAAGTAAAAAACTTGAAATTAAAGGGCGGCTGTTCATTAGCGACAGAGCGCATATTATTTTACCCTATCACCGTTACTTAGACGAAATACGCGAGCAGGGTAAAATAAGAATTGGCACTACACGCAGGGGCATTGGGCCGGCATACGCCGATAAAGTTACGCGTATTGGAATAAGGGTTGTTGATTATATTGAAAAAGATGTTTTCCTTGACCTGCTTGAAAAAAACCTTAAAGAAAAAGCCCCTTTACTAAGGAAGCTTATTTCAATAGACGAACTTAGAAAAAAAATTCTTGCCGATTACCCTCGCCTAAGAGCATTTTTAAAGAACTTTGTCGCCGATACTTCACTTATACTTGATAAGGCTATTAAAGAAAACAAAAACATTTTATTTGAAAGCGCGCAGGGCACACTTTTAGACCTTGACTTTGGCACCTATCCTTTTGTTACATCTTCAAACCCGGTTTCAGGCGGCTGTTGCGCAGGCTCAGGTATTTCTCCAACAAAAATAGAAAATGTTTTGGGTGTTATAAAGGCCTACACCACAAGGGTGGGGGAAGGCCCGTTTCCTACAGAGTTAAACGATTCTGTCGGTGAGCACCTGCGTGAAAAAGGCCAGGAATATGGCGCTACAACCGGCAGGCCAAGGCGCTGCGGTTGGTTTGACGCGGTACTTGCAAGGCACAGTATGCGTTTAAACGGCGTAGATGAGCTTATACTTACAAAACTTGATTGTATGGAAGACCTCAAAAAGGTAAAAATTTGCGTGGCATACAAATACAAAGGCAAAATTATAAATGATTTTCCAGCATCAAGGGTTTTACAAGCTGGATGCAAGCCCGTGTACGAAGAGCTTCCATGTTTTGGCGGAAAAGTGCGTGGCGTAACCGAATTTGAAAAACTTCCACTAAACGCGCGTAAGTATGTAAAACGCCTTGAAGCGCTTATCGGCACAAAAATTAGTTTAATTTCTCTTGGCAGAAAGCGCGAAGAGACAATAGTTATAGATAAAAAGAACCTCCTTTTTAATAAATGGGTTGGTAAATGAAAAAAGCAATACTTGCCCTTGAGTCGGGCAAATACTTTGTAGGCAGGTCTTTTGGCGCAGACGGCGAGCGCGAAGGCGAAGCTGTTTTTAACACAAGTATGTCTGGCTACCAAGAAATACTTACAGACCCTTCCTACTGCGGACAAATTGTTTGTATGACATACCCGCACATTGGCAACTATGGAATAAATTTGCAAGATATGGAGTCGGAAAAACCGTGGGTTAGCGGTTTTGTAATCCGTGAAGAAAGTCCAATAGTTTCAAATTGGCGTTCAAGTGAAACACTCAAAAATTTTCTTGTAAGAAACGGCATTGTTGCCATGGATGGCATAGACACAAGGGCACTTACAAAACACATTAGGCAGGCAGGTGCCCTAAAGGCAATTATTTCAACTGTAGAAACCGACCCAAAAAAACTTGTTGAAAAAGCAAAAAAATCACGTGGGCTTGTTGGCCGCGACCTCGTTAAAGAAGTAACCTGCAAAGAAAAATATCCTTTTTTCAAAAAACCGGTGTTAAGCAGCTACCGGGTTGCTGTAATTGATTGCGGTTGCAAGCTTAACATTATTTATGAACTTGTGGCTCTTGGGTGTGAGGTAACGATTTACCCGTCTGGCACAAGCGCAAATGAAATTATCGGCTCAAAACCCGACGGCATATTTCTTTCAAATGGTCCGGGTGACCCAGCGGCTGTAACTTCTGTAATAGAAACCGTTCGGCAGATAATTGCTTATAACGAAAAAAACAATGTAAAAATTCCACTTTTTGGCATTTGCCTTGGGTACCAAATGCTTTGCCTTGCTCTTGACGGTAAAACATTTAAGTTAAAGTTTGGCCATCGCGGCGCAAACCATCCGGTAAAAGACCTTGTTACCGGAAAAATAGAAATAACTTCGCAAAACCATGGCTTTGGTGTGTTGCCTGAGAGCTTAAAAGATAAAGATGTCAGCTTTACGCACATTAACCTTTACGATAAAACATCCGAGGGTTTTACACACAATAGTTTGCCAATATTTGCGGTGCAGTATCATCCTGAGGCAAGCCCCGGCCCACACGAATCAAAATATCTTTTTCAAAGATTTATAGATCTAATGAAAAACAACAGAGTTAATAACAATGCCTAAACGCACAGACATTAAAACAATCCTTATTATCGGTTCAGGCCCTATTGTAATCGGCCAGGCATGCGAGTTTGATTACTCCGGCACACAGGCAATAAAAGCGTTGAAAAAAGAGGGCTATCGCCTGGTGCTTGTAAACTCAAATCCCGCAACTATTATGACCGACCCGGAGTTTGCCGACGCCACATATATTGAACCCCTTATTCCAGAAGCCATAGAAAAAATAATTCAAAAAGAAAAGCCTGAAGCTTTGTTGCCAACGCTTGGCGGCCAGACAGCGTTAAACCTTGCCGTAACTCTTAGCGAACGTGGCATACTTGAAAAATACAAAGTTGAACTTATTGGCGCAAAACTTCCGGCAATAAAAAAAGCCGAAGACAGGCGCCTTTTTAGAAAAACAATGCAAGATATTGGCCTTGAGGTTCCCGCAAGCGGCTATGCCTACAATATAGAAGATGCGTTAAAAGTGGCAGATAAAATTGGTTTCCCATTAATTATCAGGCCATCATTTACACTTGGTGGCATTGGTTCCGGCACTGTTTACTCAAGCGATGAATTTTTAGAGGCAGCAGCAACCGGAATAGATGCAAGCCCAATAAATGAAATTTTGATTGAGGAGTCGGTGCTTGGCTGGAAAGAGTATGAGCTTGAAGTAATGCGCGACAGCGCCGATAACTGCGTGGTAATTTGCTCTATTGAAAATTTTGACTCTATGGGAGTGCACACCGGCGATTCAATTACTGTAGCTCCCGCCCAAACGCTTAGCGATAAAGAATATCAGGAAATGCGCGATCAGGCATTTAAAGTTATAAGGGCAATTGGTGTGGACACGGGCGGTTCAAATATTCAATTTGCCCTAAACCCGAAAGATGGCAGAATAGTAGTTATAGAAATGAACCCGCGTGTTAGCCGCTCTTCGGCGCTTGCTTCAAAAGCCACTGGGTTTCCAATTGCAAAAATAGCAAGCTTGCTTGCGGTGGGTTACCATTTAGACGAAATACCCAATGATATAACCCAAAAAACACCGGCATCTTTTGAACCAACCATAGATTATTGTGTTGTAAAAATTCCGCGTTTCGCGTTTGAAAAATTTTCCGGTGCCGACCAAACACTAAATACCGCCATGAAATCTGTCGGCGAGGTAATGGCGCTTGGCGGAACATTTAAAGAGGCGTTGCAAAAAGCCATACGAGGCCTTGAAACAGGGCGCGACGGCTTAAATGCTGACGGCAAAGGCCCTCTAAAAGATATTGATAAGCTTCTTAAGCATGGCGAAGACCTTCAAGGTGTTATGGAAGAGGTTCGCGCTAAACTTAGCGCACCAAATTGCGAACGGTTATTTTATGTTGGACATGCCTTAAAGCTTGGCTTTCCAATACAAGAAATATTTGAGATGTCAAAAATAGACCCATGGTTTTTGCAGCAGCTTAAAGAAATAGTTGATATGGAACCTGAAGTTGCAAAAATAAAAAAACTTAAAGGTAAAGCGCAAAAAGAAGCGCTTTACAAAGCAAAACAATACGGTTTTTCCGATAAACAAATAGCTTTCTTAAATTGCCAGAAGCCCGAGAAAATTGCTCAACTTAGGGCTGAGCTCGGCATAAAGCCGTCTTACAAACTGGTAGACACTTGCGCGGGCGAGTTTGAGGCGTTTACCCCTTATTATTACTCCACATATCAAGATGAAGACGAAGTTGTAAAAGACCGTAAAAAGAAAATAATGATACTTGGTTCAGGCCCAAACCGTATTGGTCAGGGCATAGAGTTTGATTATTGCTGTGTTCACGCGGTACTTGCCCTAAAGGAAGAAGGTTATAAAACCATAATGGTAAATTGTAACCCCGAAACTGTTTCAACCGACTACGACATTGCAGACAAGCTTTATTTTGAACCTCTCACACAAGAAGATGTGTTAAATATAATAGAAAAAGAAAAGCCATACGGCGTATTGGTGCAGTTTGGCGGGCAAACCCCTCTTAACTTAACCGAAGTTTTAAGCAAAGCCGGTGTAAACATACTTGGCACTTCGCCAAAGTCCATAGATATCGCCGAAGATCGTAAACGCTTTAGTAAAATTTTAGATCGTCTTAAAATACCTCAGGCGCAATCTGGCACAGTTCTAAACACGCAAGAAGCAATAAAAGTAGCCGAAAAAATAACTTATCCGGTAATGGTGCGCCCATCTTATGTACTTGGCGGCCGGGCAATGCAAATTGTTTACGATGAACCATCGCTTATAGAATATATGAGCAATGCCGCCAATGTAAGCCCGGGTAAACCAATTTTAATAGATAAGTTTTTAGATAACGCCATAGAGGTAGATGTTGACGCCCTTTCAGACGGTAAAGATGTTTATATCGCGGGTGTAATGGAGCACATTGAAGAGGCCGGCATACACTCTGGCGACTCTGCCTGTGTAATGCCGCATAACACACTTTCTGACAGCGTTGTTGAAACAATAAAAAAACACACAAGAAACCTGGCAATTGCATTAGAAGTTAAAGGCCTATTAAATATACAGTTTGCGGTAAAAGATGGCGTGGTTTATATTTTAGAAGCAAACCCGCGTGCTTCAAGAACCATACCCTATGTTTCAAAAGCCAGCGGCGTAGCACTTGCAAAACTTGCCGCAAAGGTTATGGTAGGTAAGCCCCTTAGTAAACTTTTTAGCAAAGAAGAAATATTAAACTCACCTCCTAAATTAAAGTGGGTATCGGTAAAAGAAGTTGTTCTGCCATGGACCAGGTTTAATAATGTTGACTTTGTTCTTGGGCCTGAAATGAAAAGCACCGGCGAAGTTATGGGTATAGATTCCGACTTTGGCAGAGCGTTTGCAAAAGCAGAAATTGCCTCCGGCTCAATTCTTCCAAAATCCGGAGCTGTGCTAGTCAGCTTAGGGCAAGGCATAAAATCAGATGCAATTTCAATTGTAAAAGAACTAATAACTTTAGGTTTTGAAATATATGCCACAAGCCACACCGCAGAGTTTTTCCGCGACCAAAATTTGCCAATAAAACTTGTTCACAAAATAGCTGAAGGTCGCCCAAATGTTGTAGACATAATAAAAAATCGCGAGGTATCGCTTGTAATAAACACTCCATCGGGTAAAAAGTCGCGTGCCGATGGATACCACATAAGAAGAACTTCCGCAATTTACAATGTGCCAATTGTTACCACCCTTGCCGCCGCGCGCGCAACCATAGAAGGCATAAAATCGCAAAAAAATCACGACTGGTCAGTGCAGTCGTTGCAAGATTACTACAAAGAAAAATAAACCATACGATATATTTCGGTAAAATAAAATGCTTGTAAAACTTTTAAAACACACTCCAGAGCCAGAAAAAACTTGCGCCCTTGCCGCACGCCTTTGCTACTCCAGCGTTTCAATAGATGAGTTAAACACAAAACTTATTCCGGTAAAAATAAAAGACCTGCTTGCAAGAGTAATTTCTTCGGGTCATCACTCTGTGCTTGAGCATGCTTCATTTACTTTTGGCATAGAAGGCGTATCGCGTGCGCTTTTGGCACAGTTAACAAGGCATAGAATTGCGTCTTTTTCAGTGCAAAGCCAGCGTTATGTAAAAGTAAAAGGCGAACTTGAGTGTGTTATACCGCCGGCAATAAAAAATAAAAAAGAGTTGCTTGCCGAGTACAAAAAAGAAATTGAAAATATTAAAAAAATATACGATAAAATGCTCGCAAACGGTGTACTTGCGGAAGATGCAAGATATATTTTGCCAAATGCCGCGGCAACAAAAATAGTACTTACGATGAATGTTAGAGAACTGCGCCACTTTTTTGAGTTGCGTTGCTGTAACCGCGCCCAGTGGGAAATTCGTGCTATGGCTTGCCAAATGCTTAACCTTGCTAAATCCGCCGCACCTTTATTGTTTGAAGGCGCAGGGCCATCTTGCGTGCAGGGCATTTGTACCGAGAGCGAGTTTTGTGGCAAACCCTGGTCAAAACTAAAAATCCAAAGATAAAATTTGTGTAATCTCGATGAGCGAAGCTAATCAGCCCGTGGCTAGACCTCGCCAAAGGCGGGGAGAGATCTCTCCTCACTACATTTGTCGAGATGACAAGCAATAAATAAAAAAAGAACTTCAAATTATTTTGAAGTTCTTTTTATATTTTGGTGGAGCTGAACGGAATTGAACCGTCGACCTCTTCCTTGCCGAGGAAGCGCTCTGCCAGCTGAGCTACAGCCCCATTCTTTCAAATGATAGTGCAATATACCAAAAATGAGAGTAAAGCGCAAGAAAAGTTAAGTTTCACAAAGTGCAAAGTGCTGGGGCAAAACTCAATTTAAAATACCTCCAATACTTTCTAAATAATATGTGTTGAAAAAACAGTAGCATTAAGTTAAAATACAATCGTTATTTCACATTAAATTTGGGAGGTAGTTTATGTATCCAAAGGCAGATTTAGTTAGAAGGTTTGTGGCATACCTTATTGACATTGTTCTTGTGGCTATTGTAGGTCTTATTCCAATTTTGGGGCCGATTGTCGGAGCGGCTTATATTTTGCTGCGCGATGGTTTTGATTTTGGTTTTATGCGTTATAAAAGTTTAGGTAAGTCACTTATGAAACTTGAAGTTATTGCTTTTAATAAAGAAAACAAACTGTCAGATTTTAATGTTTCTTTGAATAGAAATTGGATTTTAGCTTTGCCTTCAATTATTGCCGTAGTTCCTGTAATTGGAACAGCTATTGGCGCTTTTGTTGGTATTATAGTTTTTTTTACGGAAGGCATAAAAACAATTGTAAATGTAAATGGTCGTCGTTTTGGCGATGGCTTTGCAAACACGCAGATTATTTTGAATCCTGCTTTGGCAGAAGCGCAAAACGCAAAAAGTACTCCACCAGCTACACCGCCAAGCGCTCAATAATATTAATATTTGGAGATTTTTTGGTGAAACCATTTCGTTTTTTTCTAATCTCCTTAATCCTTTTTGGCTTTTGTGCAAATTCTTTTGCTGAACTTGTTGAGATTTCTGTTGAAATTACAGAGGTAAACAACAACAAAGCTATGGAGCTTGGCGTTAAGTGGCCAGACACAATAGAAGCCGGCGAACTCTCGGTTGTATCGGGGAAAACGCCTTCGCTTTTACCAGAAGTTCCTACCATAATCGGCTCAGGCCAGTGGTCACGCTACACAGCTTTTTCTTCAGCGCTTAAGTTCTTACAGGAAAAAGGCGCCGCGCAAATCCTTTCAAAACCAAAACTTGTAACCAAGTCAGGCACAACTGCCAAGTTCCTTGTTGGCGGTGAGTTCCCGGTTGTAGCAACTGGTACAACTGCATCAAGTATAGAGTGGAAAGAGTACGGCATTAAAACAGAGGTTTTGCCAAAAGTTGATGGCGAGTATATTGACTTGGTGCTTACTACCGAAGTCAGCCGCCTTGATTGGGCGAATAAAGTGCAGGGTTACCCTGCAGTCGCAACACGCAAGGCAACATCAAGTGTGCGTATAAAAAGTGGTGAAACGGTTGCGCTTGCCGGGCTTTTAGAAACCATAAAAGAAGAGTATAAAACCGGCATACCTTTGCTTAGCGATATCCCTTTGCTTGGTGTGCTTTTTTCAAGAAAATCCACGATAGAAAACAAAACAAATATTCTAATTTTTGTTACCCCAAAGCTTGTTCAATAAACTAAAGTTTATCCTCCATTTTGTAAACCTCAAAAGCGCTATTTTTCTACGCGGCAATAATCCCATCTTTTGCAATAGGATTTGGAATTCGTCAAAATATACGGGACATTTTTATCCGCCCGTCCTTTTAGCGAGGTCTCGCTTGGGCGGACAAAATCCTTGCCAATGGAATTACCATTATCTGCGGTTTTTGCGTCAAAACTGCCTCCGTCTCTTTCGCCTCGGTTCACAAACCTATTGCAAAAGATGGGATAAAGCTCAGGCCACAGTTGAATACGCGATAGTTTTGATAATTCTTGTAATTGCCTGTATAGGTGTTATTGCGCTTTTTTCAGGCGCTCTTGGCGCTATGTTTAATAAACTTGCAAATACCCGGGCTGGCTTACTGGGTGTCGGGCCATGAAAAAAGCATCATTAAACCTCCTAAAAAAAATAAGATGCAATCAAAAAGCACAGGCGATGGTTGAAACACTTCTTGTAATTGTTTTTATGACGATTATTTTTTTTGCGGCAATTCAATTTTTTTTGGTTGCTGTGTACTGGCTTAGAGCTAACGAGGCCGCTCACTCTGTTTTGCGTTGCTCAATAGTTTCAAAGGGAAGCACAATAGCGGGTGCTGATGGACAAAACCCTCAAAATAGCGCCACAGTAGCAGCAAATTTAATTTTTTCTGGCGATACTATTGCAAATGCGAAGTTGTGGGATAAAAATCCATACGATGACTCGGGTATTGATCATTCATCGGGCAATAACGCGCAAGGCGCAATTGTAAGAACTTTTGGAGCGCACATATACTACGCGCAAAAGCTTATGTTTGGTTCTATGTTTGGCGGGCTTTCAAGTGGATTAGGCAGTACTCAATTTTTAAGTGTTTCAAATAGAAGCGGATTGCCGTCAGGTGCGGCGCATAGCAGAATGGTTAAATCGCCCGATTGGCGATATTACGATAAATCATACCCGCAGGCAGAAGAGTTTTAATGAATAATAAAATAAAAAATTACGACACATCCAAATAATTTTAGTGTCGTCATTGCGTTAATTTTAATTTTTTTTGTCGTCATTGCGGTGAAAACCGCAATCCAGTTCAGTGTTGATTTTGTTCCTGGATACCGGCTTTCGCCGGTATGACAACTAATTATTGTTTCTATTTCATAGATACCGGCTTGCTTCGGTATGACGGCTAATTTGGGCAGATATTAAAAATATGATTAATAAAATAAAAAAAATTGTTCAAAAACAACAGCTTGGCTCACAGAAAGCTCAGGTTTTGCCATACTTCTTTTTTATGTGCATTGTTTTGGTTTTATGTTGGGCAATGCTTATAAATATGGCAAAACTTACAACTGATAGAATTATGATGCAAAATGCCGCTGACAATGCCGCTCTTTCTGCGGCCGTTTATAAGGCGCGCGTGTTAAATGTGCTTGGGACAATGAACTTTGCAATTGGCAGTTATATGTACGGCCCTGAAACATTACCATTTTCTACGTTGTGGACTTATTATAAATATGTGGCAAAGGTTTCATTGATTTCAGGTATCGTGGAGGGCCCCTCATTTCCTGTTTCACTTGTGCCAATGAGCGGGTACCCCGGAATTCCTCACAATATAGTTGCACCACCTGACAGTCAAAAAAAAATTGGAGGTTATTTAGACACTTTACACGGAGGAAATCAGCAGGTGAAGGGAATAAAAAGTATGGTGGACTCGCTTGTTGCTATGCAAGATGTGCTTATGGGTGCATATAGAGTTAACATTTGGGCATTGGCTACGCGTGTGGCAAAAGGACAGGAAAAAAATGCCCAAGGTGAGCTTTGTGGCCCAGACTATACGGCAATAATAGGGGGCACAAAACTTGGGCTTGAAAGAAACAACGGGGCAATATATCACACATCAAACAATGTAGGTTTAAGTCAACAGGTAGTTAAGTGGGCAGTAAATGCTTTATTAGTGATTGTGCTTGAATTGCCGGTTGTAATACAAGATATTTATGAGGCAACCCCTTGGTCAAGCGGTAATAAATCGTGGCTTTATGCCGACAAAATAGTTTTTGATAAAAGCCAAAAGATTACGGTTGTTTGTACAAAAATACCAAACTCCAATGAACAAGCAGATCAACCGATTTTCTCAAAATGGTTTGGAATAAAGTGGCCGAGTATTGAAACGGTTGCATCAGCAGGCGTTTACAACACTATTGGCCCGATGTTCCCGGTATCAAAGAACTCAAATGTTTCCGATAAAATTTCACCAGTTATAAAAAACTATAAAAAATCAAGAAAAAACGGTTGGGACGCGCACTTAGTTCCGGTCAAAAAGTTTGGGGTGCAACATTGAAACTATTTCGTGTTCGCGGCAGGTTTTCAAATAATAAAGCGCAGGCACTTGTAGAAACATTGCTTATTATACCGGTTCTTATGGTTTTACTCGTCGGGCTTTTTTGGTTCTCAAGGGTTTTAATAACAAAACAGCAGTTGCTAATGGCCGCGCGTTATGGCACCGATTTAATTGCACACACAAACCTTTCAGAGCAACAGATAAAAAAAGAGGTTAGAAATTATTTATCAGATAAAAATGTTGAGGGGCGCAAACTTGACCCCAATAAGCTTGGCGATGAAAATATAGTAGTTAAAATAAACGGTTTTAACATCCCTGAGTTTGACGGCTTTGAAGATGTAATAAACCCTGTAAAGATTGGCCAACTTCTTATAAATTACACGCGGCTTTTAAAAATGCCAGCTTCTTACAGTAGTGAACTTTCTTATGTGGAAGTTTTTTATAATTTTAGTGTGCCAAAAATATTTTCACCGTCTATCGGTTTTGGAAAAACAATAACCTTAAGCGGGCGCTCCGAGGTTCTTGCAGGCACCGGTTGTGCTGGTCAAAACCACAAAAAAGCAAATGAGAGGATAATCGGAAGTTAGTACCGTGTAATTTGCACCATAAATTGTAAAAAGATAAAATCACGGTAGTGAAATTAGATACTAACTAAGTTTCGCCAATGATGGGACATTCGCCTCGCTTTTATAAGCGGGCGAGACCTCGCCCAAAGGCGGAACGCGATATAATGTTCTCTTACAACTTAGGAAAGGGTTCAGCGTAGAGTGCCTTGGGCACTCAAGCGACGACGAAATGGGAAAACCTAGGTTTTCCCTTGTAGAGCGGTTTGGCGAAATCATATTAGCCAAACCAAGTATGAACGAAGTAAATACTAAGTTCCGCCAAAGGCGGAACGCGATATTAGGTGAAAAAATGTTAGACATTAAAATTATCAGAGAAAACCCGCAAGAAGTAGTCCGTCGGCTTGGCAGGCGAAATCAGGAGTATGATTTAAGCGAGATATTGCAGTGGGATATGGAGCGGCGCAAGGTAGTTGCAGAGTTAGATGCGCTTAGAGAACGCAGGAATAAAATATCGGAAGAAGTTGGTAAACTTAAGCGCGAAAAGTTGCAAGTTTCGCCCCAGTTGCAAGAAGAGCTTGATAGCAACAAAAGCGGCATAAATGAGAGAGAGTTGTTTGTAAACTCTATTGAACAGCGCATTGAAGACGCACTTTTACGCATTCCAAATATACCCGATGACAATATCCCCGATGGGAAGAACTCACAAAACAATCGCGAAGTAAAACGCTTTGGCAATATACCTGAGTTTTCATTTAAACCAAAACATCACACCGAAATAGGTGAAAAACTTGGTGTTTTGGATTTTGAAACCGCCGCAAAACTTTCCGGTGCGCGATTTGCTTTGTTAAAAGGTGATGGCTGTGTGCTTGAACGCTCTTTAATTAACTTTATGCTTGATGTGCACCGCTCGCGTGGTTACAGCGAAGTTATGCCGCCATATTTGGTAAGCGCCCAAAGTATGCGTGGTACAGGTCAGCTTCCAAAGTTTGAAGAAGAACTTTTCAAGTGTTCTGAAGATAACCTTTATCTTATACCAACAGCCGAGGTTCCTGTTACAAATATGCATCGCAGCGATATATTGGAAGAAAAAGATTTGCCTAAAAAATATGTTGCATATACCCCATGCTTCAGGCGTGAGGCGGGATCATATGGCAAGGATACAAAGGGACTAATTCGCAACCATCAATTTAATAAAGTTGAAATAGTAAAGTTTTCAAAACCAGCAGATTCTATGGCGGAGTTAGAAACTTTACTAAACGACGCTGAGGAAGTTTTGCGTTTGCTTGAAATCCCATACAGAGTAGTTGAACTTTGCGCGGGTGACCTTGGTTTTTCTTCAGCAAAAACTTATGACATTGAAGTTTGGATGCCATCTGAAAATAATTGGCGCGAAATATCTTCGTGCTCAAACTTTATGGACTTTCAGGCGCGCAGAATGGATATAAAACTGCGCTATAGCGATAAAAAGAAAGATTTTGTTCATACATTAAACGGCTCAGGCGTTGCTGTTGGCCGTGCATTTGCGGCGATACTTGAAAATTTTCAAACACAAGACGGTTCGGTTGTAATACCCAAAGTTCTCATACCGTATACAAAATTTGAGAAAATTGGAGTAAAGTAAAAACGCAAAATTTGTTTAAAAGGAGAGATAAATGATGATATCTTTGTTGATAGTTTTTGGTGTTTTATTGGTATTGGTTGCGATATTTGTTGGTATTTATAATTTGCTTGTACAGATGAAAATTAATGTAGAAAGGGCATGGGCAAACATAGCGGTTCTTTTAAAACAGCGCTTTGATGAAATTCCAAACCTTGTTAAAGTTTGCGAAGGTTATATGAAGTATGAAAGAGGCGTTTTAGAAAAAGTTACCCTTGCCAGAACCTCGTTTTTATCGGCAACTACGCCAAAAGAGGTGGCAGGGGCTAATAATATGCTTAGCGGGGCACTTAAAAGTTTGTTTGCTGTATCAGAAAATTACCCAACATTGAAAGCTGACGGCACATTTTTGCATTTGCAGGGGCGCATTAGCGGGGTAGAAACGGATATTGCTTTAAGAAGAGAGTATTATAACTCTGCCGTTGCAAATTACAACACAAAAATAGCCCAAATTCCTTATGTTTTTTTTGCAGGTTTTATGGGTTATATCGCGAAAGAACTTTTTGCGGCCGAAGAAGAAACAAAAAAAGCCCCCGAAATAAAATTTACTATACCAGCTTAAAATTTATGAACGAACAAATAATTCTTTATACTATTTTTTTAGCCTGCTGCGCGCTGATTGCCATGGCAGTTTTTTTGTTGCTTAAAAAACCGGACAAGAAAATAGAAGAAATGACAAAACAGATAGAAGGCGTTAAGCAGCAGCTCTCCGATGGAATGAAAAGCAACACAGATATGTTAAATGCGCAAATGAACGCATTTCTTACGCAGTTTGTTTCGGCGCAGAACTCGCTTGGTGTTAGAATGGATAGCGCATCGGAAGTTGTAAGCCGCGTGCATAAGGAGCTTGGAGAGCTTTCTGAATCAAGCAAAAAAATATTTGAAGTTGGTAAAAACATTTCAGCATTGGAAGACATTTTAAAGGCCCCAAAGTTTCGCGGAAATCTTGGCGAGTTTTTATTAGAAGATTTGTTAGCTCAAATTTTACCAGCAGAAAACTATGCTATGCAGCATAAGTTTAAAAGTGGTGAAGTAGTTGATGCCGTGGTTAAACTTTCACAAGGGTTAGTTCCTATAGATTCAAAATTCCCGCTTGAAAGTTTTCGCAGAATGCTTGATGCAAAAGAAGAAGCCATTAAAAAGACAGCGCGGAAAGAGTTTGTCTCTGCTGTTAAGAAACACATAGACGACATTGCAAAAAAATATATCAGGCCCGACGAGAACACTTTTGATTTTGCCCTAATGTATATTCCTGCCGAAAATGTGTACTACGAAGTAATAATAAAAGATGAAGAGGTTGAGGGTTCGCTTGGGGCTTACGCGTTTGCAAAAAAAGTTGTGGCAGTTTCTGCAAACTCTTTTTATGCTTATTTACAAGTGATTTCGCAGGGGCTAAAAGGAATGAAGGTGGAAAAAGAGGCGGCAGAAATAATTGGCAGAATAAGCAGAATAAAAGGTGATTTTGATAGGTTTTTTGTTGAGTTTGAAACACTCGGCTCGCATATACAAAATACGAGAAGCAAATACGACTTGTGCTCACAAAAAGCACTACAACTTGAAGGTAAAATATTAAATGCTGTGGAGGGCGTTCAAAAACCCCCTACTCCAAATGAATAATTGATAGGTTATTTTATGTGTAAGTTTTATTAGTAAATGAGAACCCTTAATATTTATTTTAATTGACTTATTTTTAGGGCAAGTTGTATAATTGAAATTCATATGAAATTAAAAATACATATTGTTGGATTTTTAACCATATTTTTGTGTTTTTTCTATGTTGCAATTTGTGTTGCGCAAGAGGACCAATTTTTAGAAACCTGTTTAAATGTGGCCGAAGCCAGAGATAAAAAGTTGGTTGTTTCAAGAGAACAAATTGCTCTTTCAAAAACCCGCGTAACGCGTTCGTTTAGAAACTTCTTTCCATATCTTTTACTGCAAAGAACATACTCCAAAGGTAAAACTTTAGCTTATTACGGCGGTAACGCCTATGAGTCGGAACAGCTTGGTGCAAAGCTTACTCAGCCCATTTACGCGGGCGGCAGTATTCTTGCCACCTACCGTTATGATAAATTCCTATCAGAAGCAGCAAAGCTTAACTACACAAAGAATCGCGAAGACCTTTTTTACAAAATAAAAACTGCCTATTTTGAACTCCTTGCCACTAGAGAAGAGAGCCAGCGCCTTGTGGACGCATCGGAGCAGATAACAGCCCTTTACAAGAAAGTTCAGTACGAGTATAAAGCAAAAGCAATTTCTGAGCTTGATATGCTTGAGGCGCAGGTTTTTGCCAACAAAATTGAAATGATGAAAACATCGTCTCAAATGAACTCTGAACTTGCAAAAAACAAGTTACTTGCGCTTTCAAACCTTAGCTCTTTAGAAGAGTTAATTTACCAGTTGCCCGATAAAATTGAAACACCAAAGGCAATTTCTTTTACCTTTGATGAGTGCGTTAGTTTTTTAAAAACAAACTGTGTTGAGCTAAAGTCAGCGCAAACAAGCATAAATCTTTATCAGCAGAAAAAAAAGATTGATACTGCAAAGGTAATACCAAATTTTTCGTTGGATGCTTTTTTTGGTCAGAGCGGCGAGGCATTTGTTACTGAACCGCTTAACCTTTCCGAAGTGTGGAATGTTATGGGTAAGGTAAGCTGGCTTATTGGTGGAAACACGCTTGAAGTGTCTCAGTCGGAAGAGCGCACAAACCCAAGTGAAATTACTACAGCGGATACCAGATACGAAAACTCAACTTTTGATATGAAACTTTCTATATTAGACAACCTGAATTATTTTGTTGAATCAAAAGAAAGTACGGTTAACTTTAATCAGGCAAATGCCGATTACGAAATGGCTGTAAAAGAGGCCACGCTAAACCTGCAAAAATTTTATAACGAATATCAGCAATCGCTTTTAAACGCACGGGCAAATGCGCAAGATGTTGATTTAAAAGTGCGTAAGCTTGCCGTATTAAAAAAACGAAATGATTTTTATGAGGTTTCAACACTTGAGGTTATGGATGGAGTGTACAAGTACTCAGACGCAGTAGTTGCTTATGCAAAAGCACTTGCGCAAAACTATACTGCTGTTACAGAAATGGAACGACTGGTTCTTGTACCCCTTAGGTATAAATAGAGTGCAAGAGCATTTATGATTAAAGGAGTTTGCCTTGAAAGAAGAAAAACGCTCAAAAATTTTTGAAAGTATTAGAGAACATTTTCCTGCGGTTGCCGATTTTATTGAGGAGAATTACAACACTTTAAAGATAGCTCTTTTTACTCTTTTGGGCATTATAGTTGCATTGCTAATTACTTATGCGGTAATGCAATTATTATTTCCTAAAAAAGCAAAAGTGCAAGAAGATACAATGTTTCAGGTGAAAGTGCAAAAAGTTACCCGTGAGAATTTTTCTGAAAAATACACGGTTATGGGAACAATTAAGGGTAACACCGAAAATGACCTGCGTTTTGAAATAGACGGGCCATTGGCGTCTTACGGTTTTAAGCAAGGCGAGCCGGTAAAGAAAAACCAAATAGTAGCATCTCTTGACCCAAAGGATTCTATAACTAAGGCCTCGTATGCGCAAGGCCGTTATAACAGTGAAAGGTCTGTATATTTTTCTGCTGCGCAGCGCCTAAAAGTTTTTGAAGATTTGTTTAAAATGAAAGCTGTTTCAGAAACAAAACTGCAGGAAGCTCGTTACGAAGAAGACTCTGCAAGAGAGAAAATGAAATCAGCACAGTCAGAGCTTGAGCTGGCACAATCAAATTTAGCAAAAACAAACCTTACCGCGCCGTTTGACGGCATTGTATCTGAAATATTGATTCAGGCGGGCGAGTTTGTAACTTCTCGTGATATAATTGCCAAGTTTGTCAGCGCAGGCGATGTTTTGTTAACTGTAGATATTCCTGAAAAAGACACTCAAAAATTAAAAATTGATATGAAAGTAAAAGTTAATTGCGACTCTTACCCAAACCAGGATTTTTGGGGTGTGATTTCAGAAATAGCTCCAACCGTGAAAGAAAAATCAAGAACCACAGAAATAAAAATTAAGGTGCCAAATAACGAAGGGAAACTGCGTTCAGGCATGTTCGGCCGAGGCGAGGTTTATTTGGTTGAAATTCCAAACAGTATAGTGGTACCCGTTGAAACTATTGTCAGCTTAGGTAAAGACACAACTATGGTTCCGCTTGTAAAACCGAGTAAAGGCAAACAAAACCAAGGGATAATTGAACTTCGCACAGTAACCATCGGCCAAAAAACCGAAAAGTCGGCTATTGTTACAGAGGGGTTAAATGCAGATGAGTTGCTTGTTATTGAAACCCAAGGCCAGCTTTCAGATGGAGTGCCTGTTATATATAACGAAGTAAAAACAGAAAAAGATATCCTTGAACAAAAATAACAGGTTACATTGGGCATTTGCCAGATGTAATAAATTAGGCAGTAGCTTCGTTTGTAAATAATAGATAGCACTAAATTGCTAAGCACTCTTTTCTAACCTTGCAAACTTTAAGAACAATTAATCAACTGTTTTTAAAAGTTTGCACAAATTCCCTATGATAAAACTCGGCATAAAAAAACCTATAACCACTCTAATGTTGGTGATAGCCATAATTATATTTGCCGTGGCATCTTTGCCGCGCCTTCCTGTTGAGCTTTACCCAAACCACGAATTTGGAGAAATAAGCATAATAACCCGCCTTCGTGGAGGCATACCCGCCACAGAAGTTGAAAGCAATGTAACCCGGCCGATGGAAGCTGTATTTTCTGAAGTTAATGGTGTTCGTGAGGTTTCATCTGCTTCTAGAGAGTCAGAGTCAAATATTGTTCTTAAGTTTTACCCAAACACAAACCTTAACTTTGCCATTTTAGATGTACGCGAAAAACTTGCCTCAATAAAATACCGCCTGCCTAAAGAAGTTGAACGCCCCGTAATTGCAAAATTTCAGCAAAGTGATGTGCCAGTAGTTATTATTGCCCTTAGCTCCGACCACCTATCCCCAGAACAACTGCGCGAAATTGCCGAAGAGAAAATAAAAGAAAAAATTGCCAGAGTTGTAGGTGTTGCCAATATTGAAATTGGGGGTGGGCAAGAAAGAAAGATACTTATAGATATAGATAACTCCCGCCTATTGTCTTACGGATTGCCAATTATGAATGTTGTAGATATGATAAACACAAACAATATCTCTGTTGCCGCTGGAGATGTGAGCAAGCAAGGCGAGCGTTACATAATTAAAGCCGCAGGTGAGTTTAGTAATGTTGACGAGATTGGTGCTACCGGTATTGGTATGACGCCGTCAGGTTCTATTATCAGTTTGCGTGACATAGCCCATGTGGCCGACTCATATTATGAGCCAACCTCATTTGCCCGCTTAAATGTTAAACCCGTTGTTTCCCTTTATATTCAAAAAGAAACAAGTGCCAACACCATTAAAGTTGGCAGGCAAATAGTTGAAAAAGTTGAACTGCTCAAAAAAGAATACGCAAAAGATATGACCATAACAATTATAAAAAATGATGCCGAATTTATAGAAGAAGCGGTTAATGACCTTGAATCTTCTGTATTTCAAGGGGCCGTACTAATAGGTGTGATATTGTTTGTATTTCTAAAAAATTTCCGCACCATATTCATAATTATATCCATAATGCCAATTGCCATTATGTTATCTGTGATTTTGATGTTTGCTGGTGGTTTTTCACTAAACATTATGACTCTAAGCGGCCTTGCCATGGGGCTTGGTAACCTTATGGATAACGCTATAATTATCTTGCAAAACATAGCCCATAAAGCAAAGAGGTTAAAAGTTTTTAATACCGAAAAACTTGTTATTGAAAGCACTCAAGAGCTGGTTTTGCCTATGATTGCATCAACAATTTCCACAATGATTGTTTTCTTGCCGCTGGTGTTCTTAGATGAGGAAATTAAACGGCTATATATTCCTTTTGGTATGGCAATTGCTATCTCCCTTACTGCAGCGCTTATAGGCACGCTTATTTTCTTGCCGCCTCTTTGCATTCGTATAAAAAATGCGTTTACATTTGAACCTCCTGCATGGGACAAAATAGTTTCTGGTTTATATGTGAAAATATTAAATTTCGTATTTAGAAAACAAAAAATGGTTTTTTCTATAATTGTCGCCCTGTCTATTGCTACGGTTTTAATATTTATGACAAGGGATTCTGAGTTTATAGACCCCGGAAATGCAAATACATTTCGCGTTGGAATACAATTCCCGCCGGGAACCAGAATAGAGCGCTCCGATGCAATAGTTAAAAAAATTGAAAAGGCGCTAGTAAAGTATCCATCCGTCACTCAGGTTTCATCGCGTGTAGAAAAACTGCATACATTCCTTGAAGTAAAGGTGCGCGACCAAAAAGAAACGCTAAAAGATGTTTTTCGCAAACGCTTTGGCGAGTTTTCCCCGGCATTTATTTACTATCAGGAGTCACAGGAGCTTTCCTCAGAGGAAGTGTTTGTTGATTTTTATGGGTATGACTATGGTGTACTAAAACAGCTCGCATTTTCTGCCTCAGGGCGGTTGTCACAAATGCGGGAGTTTTCTGATGTAAAAATAAGAATGCGGGAAGATGAGCCGGAGCTTGCCTACACTGTTTACCAAAATAACCTCGCGCACTTTGGTATATCTACCCTTTATTTAGCAAACACTATACACAACCAACTTCGCGGGCTTGTGGCAACATACTTTAGAACGGAAGGCAAAGAACTTGAAACCATAGCCCGTCTTACGCCGGGCACAGTTGCGTCTGCGGCGGAGTTGCCATACCTTCGGTTTATTACACCTTACGGCGATATGGTTTCTTTAAACCAGCTTGGCGATGTAAAACAAGTTACAACCACTCAGGAAATTTGGCATAAAAATAAAAAACGCTTCATTCAAATAAGTGCAAACCGTGGCAAAATGGGCCTTACTGCCGCAGTTGATAAAATGCGTGTAGCGCTAACGGCACTAAACTTTCCAAAAGATTATTCTTTTGAATTCTCTGGCGATTATGAAAAGGCAGTGAAAAATAAAAAAGATTTTTCTGTGGCAATTGTCTTAACAATTATTTTAATTTACCTTACACTTGCATCGTTATTTGAGTCGTACATACAGCCCTTGCTTATTATGACCTCGCTGCCTCTTTCGGCAATTGGTGTTGCGTTAATGCTTTTTATATTTAAAAAACCAATAAGCCTGGGTATTTGGATAGGTTTAATGATATTGGGTGGTACGGTTGTAAATGCCTCTATTATTTTGGTTGAAAAAATAAACCAAACAAGAGAAGTAAAGGGATTACTCCGTTCAATAATTGAGTCAAGCAAAGAGCGATTGCACTCAGTATTAATGACATCTCTTAATAACATTATAGGCCTTATCCCGCTTGTTATAAGCACCTCCGATGCATCTTCAATGTGGCGTTCGTTAGGCCTTGCAGTTATGGCTGGTATGTTTTCCGGCACTTTTTTAACTTTGTTTTTACTCCCGACTTTTTATTATAGGTCCGAGGTTCCATTAAAACTATCGGATTTGATTCCAAAGTTTAAGAAAAAACCAGCAAAGATATTGCCAAAAATTTTACCAACATTACAATCGGAAGGTTCTGTTGTGGCACAAATGCCGCAAACAACAACGGTCAATAAAAGACCATCACTTGTGCGTAATATACTTAACCCTGTTTTTGTGGTAGTTAATCTGCCAGGGAAGGCAATTAAAAAAATATTTGGCCCTGGCAAGAAACTTGCGCATAAAAAGCCATTTGAATTTATTGGTGCCACACCAGACCTGGTTGCAAAAATTACAAATATAGTAAAGAAAAAAACTGTAAAACCGCCAATACAAACTATTAATACTTCAAAGATAAATAAGCCAATTAGCACACCAAGCACCAAAGGTAAAATTATAGCGCAAACTAAAGTTAGTGATAAAACCCCACAGGAACAAATTCCGCAAGCAAAGCAAACCATTCAAGGGTCTGTTATTGAAAAAGAAGTTGAAGAGCAGTCAAAAATAGTGTTGCCACCTGTTTTGGCGGAAGAAACAAAAAAAGAGAAGTTATTTACAGCCGAACTTGAGCAAGAAATATTAACACAAGAACCAGTAGAGGAAAAAATAGCTACTCAAGAAAAATCAAAAGTACAAAGTAATCCCATATTGACACAGGAGCCAGCAGCGGTAATTGTAATGCAAGAGCAAATAGTTAGTGAGGAAAATATAGAGCCGCAAATAGCAGAGGTAAAAAAACAAGTAATTGAAGATAAACCTAAAACACAACAAGTTCAAGAGGAACCCAAAACACAGCAAGAAGTAAAAGACCTTGAGCAAGTTCAAACAGAGCCAATTGATATTGAGCAAGTTGAAAAAGAGATTGAAGAGCAGTTAAAAATAGTATTGCCGCCTGTTTTGACAGAAGAAGCGAAAAAGAAGCAATCATTTACAACCATTATCAAAGAGGTTGAGCAAGAGATATTGAAACAAGAGCAAGTCAAAAAAGAGATTGAAGAGCAGTTAAAAATAGTATTGCCGCCTGTTTTGACAGAAGAAGCGAAAAAGAAGCAGTCATTTACAACTATCATTAGAGAAGTTGAGCAGGAAATATTGAGACAAGAGCAAGAGATAAAAGAACGAGTAATTGAAGATGAACCAAAAACACAACAAGTTGAAGTGAAACCTAAAACACAGCAAAAAGAATATGTTCCAATAAATGTAAACAATGAAGAGTTAAATGCGCGTAAGATAGAAAAACAAAAAGAATATTTGCCAATTATTCCAAAACAGACAGATGAATCAAAAGAGCAAAGCTTAAAACCAAAAAAGACACTTGTTCATGAAATATTTGGCATTGAACCGTTAACGGAAGAACAAAAGAAAAATAGAAAAAAGCCGGTTGATATAATAAAAGATGCTTTGGCAAACCTTTTTGGTTCTACAAAAAAACATAGAGCCCTTAGTGAAAAAATTGAAATAAGATATAAAAGCAAAACAGTTGAAAAAATTCTTACAGAAATAAGAGAACAAGAAAAAGAGAATGACAAAAATGATAAGAAAATTTAATATCTAATATAATTAAATAATTATAAAATGTCTCACAAATACGAGGTAGGTTAACATGTCAATACTTAAATTTCCTCTTGATCGGCCAGTAACAACCATAATGCTTTTTATTGGCATTGCTTTGTTGGGCTTTATCTCTTGGACAAAGTTGCCGCAAGAGCTATTTCCTTCGCTTGCTTATCCGCAAATTTCTGTTATTACAAAGTATGAGGGAGCAGGACCTGAGGAGTCAGAAAAGTTAATAAGCAAAATTATTGAAGAGTCGGCCGGCACCGTAAAAAATATTAAACGAGTTAGCAGTATCTCAAAAGAGGGTATGTCAATTGTAATATGTGATTTTCGTTGGGGAACCGATATGAACTTTGCGGCCCTTGATGTTAGGGAAAAAATTGACCTTATAAAAGAGCGCCTGCCAAAAGACAGCCGCGAGCCGGTAGTTTTAAAGTTTAACCCATTTCAAACAGAGGCAATGGTTGTATCTGTCAGTTATACCCGACAGGAAACCGACCCATGGAAACTTGTTGAGCTCAGACAGTTTTGTAAAAAGAAACTTAAAGATGAATTAGAGCGCACCGATGGTGTTGCAAAAGTAGAAATACGTGGTGGTGAACA
>Ga0247840_10004315_pt1 | contig 22658 bp, 13 predicted proteins | sample LaCruzMarch2015__FD_192404 | JGI IMG/M metagenome (GOLD analysis project Ga0247840, IMG submission 192404) | Freshwater microbial communities from meromictic Lake La Cruz, Castile-La Mancha, Spain - LaCruzMarch2015_17m | ecosystem: Environmental > Aquatic > Freshwater > Lake | place: Spain... | reverse complement strand
GTGAGGATATTTACGGCGACGGCGTCCTGGAGATACTGACCGACGGCTTCGGCTTTCTGCGCTCCGCGGACGCCTCCTACCTGGCCGGCCCGGACGACATCTATGTCTCCCCCAGCCAGATTCGCCGCTTTGCGCTGCGCACCGGCGACACCATCTCCGGCAAGATTCGACCACCCAAGGACGGCGAGCGCTATTTTGCGCTGCTCAAGGTCAACGACATCAACTTTGATCGGCCCGAGAACGCCAAGTCGAAGATCCTGTTCGAGAACTTCACCCCGCTGTTCGCCCAGAAACGGCTCGGGCTGGAGATCGGCAACGGCAGCACGGAGGACATCACCGCCCGCACCATCGATCTGGTCGCCCCCATCGGCAAGGGCCAGCGCGGTCTCATCGTCTCCCCGCCCAAGGCCGGTAAGACCATGATGCTGCAAAACATCGCCCAGTCCATCGGCCACAACCATCCGGACTGCTATCTGATCGTGCTGTTGATCGACGAACGCCCGGAAGAGGTCACCGAAATGGCCCGCTCGGTGCGCGGCGAGGTCATCTCATCCACCTTCGATGAGCCCGCCACCCGCCATGTGCAGGTCGCCGAAATGGTCATCGAGAAAGCCAAGCGTCTGGTAGAGCACAAGCGCGACGTGGTGATCCTGCTCGACTCCATCACCCGACTCGCCCGCGCCTACAACACCGTGGTGCCCTCCTCCGGCAAGGTACTGACCGGCGGCGTGGACGCCAACGCGCTCCAGCGCCCCAAGCGCTTCTTCGGCGCCGCGCGCAATGTCGAGGAAGGCGGCAGCCTGACCATCCTCGCCACCGCCCTGGTCGACACCGGCTCGCGCATGGACGACGTCATCTACGAGGAGTTCAAAGGCACCGGCAACATGGAAATCCACATGGACCGGCGCATCGCCGAGCGGCGCATCTTCCCGTCGATCAACATCAACCGCTCCGGCACCCGCCGCGAGGAACTGCTGATGAGCCCGGCCGATCTGCAAAAAATGTGGATCCTGCGCAAGATCCTGCACCCGATGGACGAGTTGGCCGCCATGGAATTCCTGCACGACAAGCTCAAGGCCACCAAGACCAACGGCGAGTTTTTCGACTCGATGCGGGGATAGTGGATAGTGGATAGTGGATAGTGGATAGTGGATAGTGGGTTAGAGCGGGAATTTGGGCGGCCGTCAACAGGGTCTTGCGCGATGTGGATAGCGCAACGGGTCATCTTTTCGCGGACGCCCGGTCGGCTGACCAGGAGGCGGGTCCGATGAGGGCGATGATCCTGGCGGCCGGACGCGGCAACCGCATGCGCCCGCTGACCGACCACTGTCCCAAACCGCTGCTGAAGGCCGGCGGCAAGTCGCTGATTGAATATCACATCGAGCGGCTGGCCGCGGCCGGGGTCCAGGACCTCGTCATCAACCACGCCCACCTGGGCGGCCAGCTCGAAGCGGCCCTGGGCGACGGCTCACGCTTCCAGGTCGCGATCCGCTATTCGGCCGAGGGCGAAGGCCAGGCCCTGGAAACCGGCGGCGGCATCTTCAAAGCCCTGCCGCTGCTGGGTCCCGACCCCTTCCTGGTCGTCAACGGCGATGTCTGGACCGATTGCCCCTTCACGGACCTGACACTCGCGGCCCAGGACCTGGCGCATCTGGTCCTGGTCGAGAATCCACCCCATCACACCAAGGGTGACTTCCACCTCGCCGCCGGCCGTGTCCGCGCGACGGGTGAGCCGCGCCTCACCTTCAGCGGCATCGGCCTCTACCACCCGGCACTGTTCGCCGACTGCCGACCGGGCGCCTTTCCCCTGGCGCCATTGCTGCGCAACGCCATGACCGCGGACCGGGTGAGCGGTCGCCAGCACCGCGGACACTGGGTCGATATCGGTACCCCAGAGCGTCTGGCGGAGTTGGATCGGTGGCTGGGGAGTCGGCGGTATAGCGTTCGCACCTGATATCCAGACAGACTTTCGTGTAGGGGCGGGTTTGAAACCCACCCCTACGTCCGGTCATCACGTCCGAAGGCGATAGAAGATTTGGAACGGATACCCAGGAAAGCCTAAACTCACCCGCTCATCGCCGCCAGAGAGGGAACGCATCAATGTCGATTCTGGAATTCTGCCAGCCCCGCGCCGATCTACTCGCCGGAACCCTCAACCCGGAGATCTTCACCGCCAACCTGATGCAGGTCATCGACCACTACCGGGGCGATCCCGATGTGGTGCAGAACATCTACACGGACCCGCTGGCTTTCTTCGGCGAGGGGACCTACCCGACGGAGGGCATGCGTCAGGTTCTGCGCAACTGCTTCGGACGGCTCGGCGGGAAAGACGCGACCTATCCGGCGATCCAACGCATGGAGAGTGCCTTCGGGGGCGGCAAGACGCACACCCTGATTGCCGCCACCCACCTGGCGTTCAAGGGCACGGCGATCGCCGACGCGGCCTTGGGCGCGATCGACGCCGCCCTGCTGCCGGCCCCCGGTGAGGTCACCGTGGTCGGTATCGCTGGCGACCGGGTTGCCATCCATGAGACCCACGGCCCACGGCTGATCCCCTATACCCTGTGGGGCGAGATCGCCTTCCAGATCGGCGGCGAGGCCCTCTATCAGTCCATCGGCCCCGGCGCCAGTTCCTTCGGTTCCCCTGGGGACGAGTATTTCGATCGCGTCTTCAAGGGTCGCAAGGTCCTGATCATGCTTGACGAGCTGGCGGCCTACGCCGCCCGCATCGAGGCCGCCAGGCCGGGCGGGCGCTCCAGTGTGGCGACCTTCCTGATGTCGCTCTTCCAGTACGCCAAGGAGCATACCGGGCTCGCCGTGATCCTGACCCTGGCCAGTCAGCGTGACGCCTTTGCCCGCCAGACTGCGATGATCCTGGATCTCGTCTCCAAGGCCCGCGGCCAGGATGTCTCCAAGGAGGAAGCGCTCGGGATCGCCCGCGCGGCGGACGGCGAGGTCCGCAGCGTCGTCCAGCGTGATGCCACGGCCGTGGTCCCAGTCCGCGGCCAAGAAATCTCACGGGTGCTGGCGCGCCGCCTATTCACCCGGATCGACCAGGGAGGCGCTGCGACCACGGCCGATGCCTACATGGAGATGTACCGGCGCACCGCCCTATTGCTGCCCGAGCAGGCCCGGCAGGAGACCTACCGCGAGCGTTTGATCGCCCACTATCCCTTTCACCCGACCCTGATCGACTACCTGACCGACAAGCTCGCCACGGTCGAGAGCTTCCAGGGTACCCGCGGTGTGCTGCGCGTCCTGGCGCTGACGGTCGCCAACCTCTGGCGCCGCCAGGCCCCCGCACCGATGATCCATGCCTGCCACCTGGATTTACGTGACCCGCGACTCTCTGACGAGCTGGTGAGCCGCACTGAAAGTGCGGAACTGATGCCGATCATCAACGCCGACATCGGCGGCCCCGACAGCGGCGACCTCAAGGCGCAGCACAGCAATGCCGCCCTCGCCGACCGCGCCAACCCCCATCCGGAGGGCTTCCCCCTTCACGAATACGCCTGGAAGACGGTTTTCCTGCACAGTCTCGCAGGGTTCGGCGACGGACTTGGTTCGAACGTCTTCGGCATCGCCAAGCAGGACGCCCTGTTCGCCACCGCCTTCCCGGGCATGACCCCGCCCCAGGTGGAAACGGCCCTGGATGCCCTGCGCTCCCAGGCGTACTACCTGCATTACTCGGAGACCGAAGGCCGTTATTACGCGAGCACCGGCGTCTCCATCAACATCGTCCTGGCGGCTATCCGCCGGGCACTGCGCGGCACCAAGGGCGTCGATCAGCTCATCCACGAGACCTCGCGCAAGGTCGTCAAGCCGGGGACACTCAATTTCGATGTCATTCCCGAGGTGGAGCTTGCCGAGCGTATCCCAGACAAAGGCGTCAAGCCCACCCTGGCCTTGATTGCCCTGGACAGCCCGCCGGTGCGGCCCGAGCAGATCATCACCCAGTCGGGAGCCAACAAGCCCCGCGTGCACCAGAATCTGGTGTTTCTCTTGGTGCCGGACACCGTCGAGGTGGACGGCGAGCACCGCCCCGGCGATGACATGCTGGACAACGCCGCCACCCGCGCGTTGGATTTGCGCGAGCGTCTCACCGGCATCGGCATCGACGTACTGGCGCGGCGCACGCTCAAGAGCAACCCGGCCGGCTACGGCCTTTCGGAGGCGGTCTTGAGCGACGAGACCTTCAACCGCGACACCAAGGAGCGCGAGCAGGCCCTGCTGACCGTTGTCACCCAGGCGTACCGCAACCTCTGGTATCCAGGTCAGGGGGGCAAGATTGTTCGCCGCGAGATCAGTACGGCCGGCGGCGAAGGCGGGCGCTCGGTGATCGAGAGTATCCGCGAGGTTCTACTGGGCGAGGGTAAGCTTGTCACCGCCGAACTGGCTGCCACCAGCGCGACCGCCGGCGCTGCCGTCAAGCTGTTTTTCGCCGCGAACAAGGACTACCAGACCCTGGAGGATCTGCGCAACGCCTTCGCTTGCCGTCGTGACTGGCCCGTCCTGGAGGACAAGGGGGTCTTCGAGACGCTCATCCGTGCCGGCATCGGCCATGGCGCCTGGTGCCTCTTCCGCATGGGGCCAGCCGCATCGGAGAAACCGGCCGACTTCTACGCCCGCGAGACGGGTGAGATCCCACTTCAGATCGACCTCGCCGAACCGGGCTGGAGCTTGGTTACCCCCCAGGGCGCCAAGCAGCGCAACTGGACTGCCGCGGACAAACCCGACGCTGCCCAGGTCCGCAAGTGGGTCCAGGAGGCCATCGCGCAGGCCCGCTATTGCTCGGTCACCGACGTGGCCGCCGCGGTTGCGCAGACCCACGGCGACATCTCAGTTCAGGACACGGGCAAAGCCATTGACGAGCTGGTCAAGGCCAACTCCCTCTATGTCCATGCCCCGGACAAGGATCCTAGCCTCGACTCCACCGTCCTGCGTGGGGCCAACGAATGGGTACTGGAGACCGTCAGCCCGGACTATAAGGTCGTCACCAAGACCGAGGCCGCCGTCCGTGGCTGGGTGATCACGAAGGTAGCAACCCTTTCGCTCTCCGGCGAGCAGGCGCGCCGGAAGGTCCTGCCGCTGTTGAAACAGCTCGCGGAGATCTACAAGACTGGCGGCACCTCCACCATCGATTACCTGGAAGTCAGCGGCCTCAAGCTTCCCGGCGGGGGGCGGATCAGCCTGCAACTGCATCAACTCAAGCCCGAGGATGTAAAAGCCATCGAGGAGCTGCTGGACCCGGCGATGGCCCTGACCACCCAGGACAAGGAGACCGAGGTCCAGATCGTCATCGAAGAGCCGCGGCCAGGCTGCAGGCTCGTCACCGAACTGATGGCCCCCTGATAGGCATCGCTCCCGCTCTGCCCATCCTACTCAAGGACGCGTGGCAATCTGATGGGCATCGCTCCCGCTCTGCCCATCCTACCCGAGAACCCGTGGCAATCTTGTAGGATGGGCTGAGCGAGAGCGAAGCCCATCATCTACCAAACCGCAAACAATGGCCGCCAGAAAACCACCCTTCGATCTCGCCAAACACCTCGCGGAGCGGCTTGGCCCGCTCGGCGCCAAGGCGCCCTTCCTCCTGCGCATCACCGAGTGGCAGGGTGCGCCGGTTCCCGTGCTGGTGGTCAAGGAGCGCCAGTACCGCGACCAGGACGACGGAGCCCCAAGGCCGGACGGCCAGCGCCGCCGCGCCCGCCCCGTCCTGATCGAACGCGGCAACCTCGCGGGCGAGCCCCTGCACCGCTGCCTACCGACGCTGCGTCGCATCTGCGAAGGTGTCACCGATCCGGTCGGCGTGCCCCTGGAACTGTCTCGCTACCTCACCAATGAGGGCCTGCGCTCCCGCGGCAACCTGCCACTGGACGAAGAGGCCGGCGCCAAGCTCGCCCTGATCTTCCGTTTGCAAGACCGCATCAAAGACTTGGATCGGGTGGAACTGATCGCCCATCGCGTCCGCCAATTCACCCGAGAAGAAGCCGCCTATTGGCTATCGCGGACCCTCAGCTTCGGGCCGATCGCCAACCGCTGGGCGCTCTCCGGGTTGCGGACCATGCTGGGCGGACATTCCGACGACAAGGGTGTCGCCGAGATGCTGGAGCGACTGCGGTTGGCAGCGTGAATGACGATCCGGCATCGCGGCAGCGCGATGTTGCCGAGCCCTGCGCAGGGCCGATGGCGACGACCCTCTCCCTGCTCGCCGAGTTGGCGCGCCTCAGGCCTGGCTGGGATGGCTACGGTGCCGACCCGATCAGCGCCCCTTGTTTGGCCAACGTCAGGGCCGTCTTGGCGGCCCTGCCCGCTGGTACGCCAAACCCGGAGATTGCTCCAAATCCAAACGGGACCGTGACGCTGGATTGGGCTACTGGCGGATGCAGCCTCTCGTTCGAGATCGGTGCTACCCGCTACAGCGCGGTTTGGGAGTCGGTGTTCGAGGTGCAGACTGATAAAGGCGACATCCTGCCAAGCGTTCCGGTGTTTGTCAGCACGGCCCTGACAATCCTGTGCCAGATGCCTTGGCGCCAGTTGTAGGATGGGCAGAGCGCAGCGATGCCCATCGAACCACGCGAGGACGCGACCGACAGGACTCCCCGGTCAGGCGCGGCTGGCCCACCGGCGCTTCCTGCCTAGGATTTAGCCAACTCAGATGGGGGCTTACGCTTGGTCCTCTTGCGCGGGATCAAGTGAATAAGACCGCGCAGGGCGGTATTGACTGACTCCGCGTCGGAAAAGTATTCACGTACATCGGGATCGAGCAACACCGCTCCCTCGCGGTTAGTGATGTGCTGCACCAACGTGGCCCCGTCCTCGCGCTCCACCCTGATGGTATAACCATCGCGTAGCTGCTGATAATACTTGCCGCGAACACCGACACGCCCGGAAAAATCGTACTCCGGCCGCGTTTCCTCGTCGGCTGTTTCGGGTTCGTGTGTCTTTTTGCTCATAGGTGGTGCGCGCGCTGGCGGTTGCCTTTCGACTGCTGATGAGCCGGATCATATCGCTACGATCCGTATGGACGACCAACAAGACGCATCTTTCTCCGCAAAATCCGTTGAGGGCGCAGTGGGCATGTCGGCTTTCGCACGCAAAGAACCCGCGTCAGCAACTTCTGCATGAAAGTGGCAGCCTATGGGATACTGAGGCCGTTCGGCAAGGGCTTCGAGGACATCCGATGGAAGACACTACAGACACCCGACTGATCGAGGCCGGATTTCCCTGCCATCAGGTCGGGGCGGAGACACAGCGCGAACGAGGCGCAAGCTCTGCCCTGCCGCCACTCTATTTCCTTCACGTCTGGTGGGCACGCCGCCCCTTGACGCCAAGCCGTGCAGCAATCCTCGCCTCCCTGCTGCCGGCCGGGACAAATTCCGAGACGTTCGTCCGTCGACTCGGCATCGAGCGCGTCCAGGCATTGATTTATGGCGAGCCGTGGACCCTGACGGGCAAACTGTTGGAGCGGATCAAGTCGAGTGATGGGTGCGAGGTGCTGCCGGTCGATCAGGTGGTGTTGAGGGCCTTGGACCAAGAGCAGCAACGCCGAAAAGGAAATCGCGAGATGATCTCCCGGTTACACGACGAGCAACCTGATCTTCGTGCCGATCCAGTGCTGGCGCGTTGGCAAGAGGAGAGCCGCCACCTTCCGATGCCATGGCCCGAAAACGGTGAAGTCCTGCCCACTCGACGAGTCACCGGCGACCCTGCCCACGTTAACGAGCGGATCGACCTCGCCAAGTCTCCAGCAGTCAAGGCCACTCTCGGCGGGGAGTTGAGATGGGCAGCCGAAGATCTATACGCCTACCAGCGGGCCTTCGCAAACCCCGTTCCTTACCGCCAGCAACCTCTGACGGTGCTCGATCCGACTTCGGGCGGGGGTTCGATCCCCTTCGAGGCCCTGAGGCTAGGATATCGGGTGATTGCCAATGAGCTGAACCCGGTCGCCACCTCGATTCTCTATGCGACGCTGGATTACCCGGCACGATTCGGAATAGACCTTGTTGCCGACATCGCGCATTGGGGGGAGGCGCTTCTACACCGCGTGGAAGCGGAAATGGCCGACGTGTCACCCTTCTCGCCGATTCCCGAGGACGAGTTGAGCGCCCTAAGACAGCACCTCGCCAAATGCTCAGACCTCACCGACGATTTCGCCATTGAGCATGACCACACGGGACTGATTTCGTGTCGGCTGGTCACCTGCCCCCACTGCGGTGGGGAAGCTCCGCTGCTCAACACCTGCTGGCTGTCCAAAGAGTCCGGTGATCCCTGGGGTGTTCGCATCATCCCGGAGAATGCCAAGGTCCGCTTCGAGACCTATCGGATCAAACACGGTCGCGGCCCCAATGGCGAGGACCCGAATGCTGCAACGGTCAATCGCGGCACTGGCCAATGTATTCATTGTAAACAGGCCATCGACGGCGAGGAGATCAAGCGTCAGGCTCGCGCCTCCGCCAAGCACCCTGTGCCCATGACCGACTGCCCGGTCGGCTGGCAAGACCGGCTCTATGCCGTGGTCGCGGTGCGCCTGGAGCCCAAGCTCGACGGCCAGGGCCAACCCCTGCGCTATACCTCAGGCACTCGTAAGGGTGAGATCAAGACCACCAAGGTCCGCTATTTCCGACCGCCGAACCAGCGTGACTTGGACGCCCTGGCCGAAGCCCAGCGTCGTTTAGAGGCCAGGTGGGATGCATGGGATGATCAGGGTCTAATCCCGACCGAGGAGATCCCACCTGGACACCGCCGCGACCAGCGCGACGGACTGTTGCGCTATGGCATTACTCATTGGCTCGATATGTTCACCCCGCGCCAACTGTTCGGGCATCTGACGATGATCGAGACCCTGAACCAGCTCAAGCATGAATGCCTGGCAGAATTGGGGCCTGAACGCGGGCGGGCAGTGCTGACTTATCTGCAATTCGCTATCGATAAGGGCGTCGACTACAACAGTAAGCAGACACGCTGGCACTTCGGCAGGGGCGTAATTGTCGGGACCTTCGGCCGTCACGACTTTTCCCTTAAATGGACCTTCGGCGAGATGATTTTTTCCGGTCCTAACTCTGGTGCTGCCTGGGGCCTCTCGCAGGTTCTTGAGGCCTACAAGGGTATAGCCGAACTGATGACACCCGTGCTTGAAGGTACCAACGGGCAGCTGCCTATAACTATCCTGAACGAAACCGGGGCGCATCTTCCACAGGTGCCCGACGCCTCGGTCGACCTCGTCTGCATGGACCCACCCTATTACAACAACGTCCAGTATGCTGAGTTGTCTGATTTCTATTATGTCTGGCAGCGGCGCACCCTGCGTGACCTCTATCCCGGGGTCTACAACAGGCGTCTGACCGACAAGAAGGCCGAGGCGGTCGCCAACCCCCATCGTGACGGCGGACCGGACGGGGCCAAGGCGACCTATGAGCGGATGATGGGCGAAATCTTCCGCGAATGCCGCCGGACTCTCAAGGACGACGGCCTCTTCACCCTGATGTTCAACCACAAGTCCCAGGACGCCTGGGAAGCCCTCACCCGCTCGCTGATCGATGCCGGCTGGGTCATCACCGCCTGCTTCCCGGTAGAGTCCGAGGGCGAGAATTCGATGCATCAGAAGGACTTGGCCGCCGCCGCCAGTTCCATCTTTCTCTCCTGCCGCAAGCGCCCTGCCCAAGACACCGAGACCGCCATCTGGGAGAACGCCTTCGGCCAAGTTGGCATCCGTCACCAGATCGAGGCCGCCGTCCGCCAGGGCCTCACGGACTTCGCGCCGCTGCGCCTGAACCCGGTGGACGAGATGGTCGCGAGCTACGGCAAGGCGCTCCAGGTGCTTTCCGCCCACTGGCCGGTGCAGGACGGCGATGACCTGGTCAGTCCGGTCAAGGCCATGAACGAGGCGAGCCGCGTGGTCTCCCAGGGCCGGGTCAGTCAGATCACCAAGGGCAAGGTGCGGGTGGAGGACCTGGACAGCGAGACCGCCATGGCCCTGACCATCTTCGGCATCTGGGAGTTGGCCGAGGTCGCCTATAACGACATCCTGAACCTCTCCCGCTCCTTGGGCATCGCCTTGGACGGCAAGCCCGCGGGCTACCGGGTCCAAGACCGGGAAATCGGCATCAACCAGTCCACCGGCACCCGTGGCCGCGACAAGGGCGCGGACGGCTACCAAGCCCCCTTGATTGGCTCCGGTTCTAAGCTCCGCCTGGCCCTGCCGGAGGAGCGCCACGCCGTCCGCCTGACCGCCCCCCAGACCGACTGGGATCGCCTCCAGGGCCTGATCGCCGCCTACCGTGAGGGCGATATCCCGGTCGCCCGTGCCTATCTTCAGGAGCACGCTGCAGAAAGTGCCGAGCGCATCCTCGACCTTCTGGAAGTTTGGGCCGCCGAGGCGCGCAACCCGGACCTCAAGCGCCAGGCGCGTACCGCGCTCTTCGGGCTTCGGCGGGGTTGATGGGCATCTACACGGCTTCGGGGGTGATGGGCATCGCTGCGCTCTGCCCATCCTACAGGCGACGGGGTGGGGAATTGGGGTAGGATGGGCAGAGCGATAGCGATGCCCATCTGGTGAGGCCGCGATGACCGATTACCGCCGACTCTATGTTCCGGGTGCAACTTACTTCTTTACGGTAGTCACCGAGGGTCGCCATCCTTTACTCGCGTCGGAAGCCGCGATTGATCGCCTGCGGGACTCCTTTCGTTATGCTATGGAGCACCGCCCGTTTCGCTTCGACGCGGTGGTTGTGTTGCCGGACCATCTGCATGCCATCTGGACCCTACCGACGGGTGATGACGATTTCTCTGAACGGTGGCGATTGGTGAAATATCGGTTCTCCCATCGATCTCCCGCTCCAGGAGTACCCCGTCCATCCTTGGCGGCGAAGCGGGAAAAAGGACTCTGGCAGCGCCGTTTCTGGGAGCATTGTATTCGCGACGATGCCGACTTCGCCCGCCATTTGGATTACCTCCATTACAATCCGGTGAAACACGGGCTGGCGGGACGGGTAGTAGATTGGCCCTATTCCAGCTTTACTCGCTTCGTGAGGCTCGGTATTTATTCGACGGATTGGGGATGTTCGGACGAGTTACCGGAGATTGCGGGGGATGGTGGGGAGTGAGACAGATCGGAGTTAAGGCGATGGGCATCGCTCCCGCTCTGCCCATCCTACAGAATGACGATACGACCCAGCGGTTGGAATCATGCCAACCGTTGTTTAGAGAGGCGCCGTGCCGCGCGCGCCTAACCCGACCTATTGGGATCGCGCGAATTTCGCGCAGCGGTGGAATCCTTGTCCAATTTCGGAGCGCCGTCGGAAAATTGAAGGCGATTAATCCGGGCGTATCGCCCTTCCGGTGAGGTTTGAGTCATGCACATCCGCCAGATTCATATAAAGAACATCAAGTCTATTCGCGAGCTGACCTGGGACATACCGGCGGACAAGGCCAAAGGCTGGCATGTGGTGCTTGGCGATAATGGGGCAGGCAAGTCGACCCTGTTGAAGTCGATCGCCGTTGCCTTGCTCGGGCCGCGTGAGTCCTACGGGTTACGACAGCCTTGGGATGCCTGGTTGCGTGATGGCTGCGACGTAGGTGAGATCGAGCTACAAATCGCCTGGAATCCAGATTTCGACGGCTTTGCTGGGAAGGGAACAATACCGGCCGCGGATACCCTTCTGCCTTTGGGCTTGAAGCTGGCGCGAGCGGACGACGACACGAAGACCCCTTCATTTGAGCCGCTGAAAAGCAAACCTGACCCAAACAGACACGTTTGGGGCAGCGAACGAGGCTGGTTCGCGGCTTCATACGGCCCGTTTCGGCGTTTCACCGGGGGCGTGGGGCGCGTGGAGCAATCCACATCGGGGACCCTGCTTCGACTCAATCGACACTTGTCGCTGTATGGCGAAGGCATCGCACTGACGGAGGGGTTGGAGTGGCTGGTCGGGTTACGCGCTGAGGGGCTTTTTCAGGACGATGCTCACGTTCTGCTGGATCCGTTAAAACGATTCATCAACCAGGATGGCTTCTTGCCGTCGGGAGTACAACTAAAAGACATTACGCCGAAGCAGGTGGTTTTTTCGGATGCATCAGGGGTGTCGATTCCCGTGCAGGAGCTTAGCGATGGGTACCGCTCGATCCTGAGCATGACCTTTGAGCTGATTCGACAACTCTCATTCGCGTTTGGACCGGGGCAGATCTTTGATTGGTATGACCCTGAAAAAGTATGGGCCGGCGGCGTCGTGCTCATCGACGAGGTCGATGCCCATCTGCATCCCACCTGGCAGAAGCGCATCGGATTCTGGCTCTGCGAACACTTCCCCAATATCCAGTTCATCGTCTCCACCCATAGCCCTCTGATCTGTCAGGCGGCGGAGCACGGCTCGATCCTGCTGCTGCCCCGCTCCGGAACCAATGACGAGGCCCGATTGCTGGATGGCAATGAATTCAAGCGTGTGGTCTACGGCAACGTGCTGGATGCTTACGGCACCGATGCCTTCGGCGCGGAAGCGGCGAATACCCGATCGCCGACAGCGCAGGGAATGCGCGACCGCCTGGCCCAGTTGAATAATAAGGAACTCGTCACGGGACTGGACGAGGCGGAGCGCAAGGAACAGGTGCAACTCCGTGCGGCCCTGCCGACCGTCGCCGCGCGGGTCGATTGAGTTATGATCAGGATACCGGACGCAGTGCTTCCCGCCCCGGCGAACGGGTTGCTGGAGCAATACCAGGCAGAGGTTGACGGGCAGAGCAACTATGCCGACCGGGTTGCGGCGGCCAAGTCGCTCTTCAGTCGCCGTAACAAGAGGACGAATCCCGCCTTTGCCGCCGTGCGCGATACCCTGACCAGGATGTGCAGGGGTCTCGGGCGCTGCATGTATTGCGAGGACGCCCCTGCAGACGAGGTGGAGCACCACAGTCCCAAGGACCTCTATCCGGAGCTGGTCTTCGTCTGGCGCAATTATCTCTATGCCTGCGGCCCCTGCAACGGGCCGAAGAACAACCGGTTTGCGGTCATCGATCCATCCAACGCGCGCCTGATCGACGTTTCCCGCCTGCGGGATACGCCCGTCGTCCCGCAGGCGGCAGGCGCTCCGGCCCTAATCGACCCGCGGCGTGAGGATCCGTTCGACTTCCTGATGCTGGATCTCCGCGATACCTTCCAACTGACGCCCCTGCACGTCCCGCAGACGCCGGAATACCTGCGTGCCGAGTATACAATCAGGGTCTTGCGGCTCAATGAACGCGACCTCCCGGTCGCCGCGCGGGCCGATGCCTTCGGCGGTTACCGCGCACGTCTGCGGGAGTTCGTCCAGCAACCGGAAGCAGGCGCTTCGCCAAGTGACTTGGCGCGCCTGGGGAATGGGTTTCGGACGGCACCCCACGCCACAGTGTGGGCCGAGATGAAGCGCCAACAGCAGCACCTTCCCGAGCTTGCCGAGTTATTTGCTCAGGCGCCCGAGGCCCTGGCTTTCTGAGTCGGATCATCTCAGCATGACGAGCACCGCCCAGCCGGAGTCGTTCAAGCAGCGTAGCTGGGAGCCCCGCTATCGCAGCACCACCAGCGACCTGCTCCAGGACTTCTATCTCCCGGCCCTGCGCGCCGCCGTGCGCTATGACCGGGTGGCGGGGTATTTCCGCTCGACCTCGCTCGCCGCGGCGTCCCAAGGGTTCTCCGCCCTCGCCGGACACCAGGGGCGGGTGCGACTGGTGGCGGGTGCGGACCTGGACCCCAAGGATGCGCAGGTCATCCTCGGCAATCAGGACGGCGGGCGGCTCGCCGAGACGCTGCTGGCCGCCCTTGCCGATCCTCACACCTGGCCGGAACCGGTCGAGAACGGCTTGAGTCTACTGGCCTGGATGCTCAAGGCGGGTTGTCTGGAGATCCGCGTGGCGCTGCGCCGTCATCGCAAGACCGGCGTGGCGATCCCCTATGATTCGCGCGAGGACGGTTATGTGCACGAGAAATGGGCGGTCTTCGAGGATGCGGAGGGCAACCGGCTAATCGCCGAGGGGTCACTGAATGAATCGCGCACGGCGCTGCTGATCAACGCCGAGAACATCGGCGTGCACTGCGATTGGTGGGGACCCCAAGAGGCGGCCAGGGCGAACCTCTACGCGGCGGATTTCGAGACGATCTGGGCCAACCAGGACCCGGGGCTCTATGTGGTGGACCTGCCCCAGGCGGTGCGCGAGCGGCTGATCGAGATTGGTAGCGCCGTCGTGGTTCCTAAGGAGATCGATGGGTCCAGCGAGCGACCGGTGGAAGTGCCGCGGCCAACCGCGCGGGAGTGGCTGGAATTCGCGATCCTGCGCGAGGCCCCGCGGATGCCCAACGGTCGCTTCGTCGGGATGGTCACGGCGCCGGTGGAGCCCTGGCCCCACCAGGCCATTGTGGCGCGGCGGTTGATCGCCTCCTACCCCTACAGCTTCCTGCTGTGCGACGAGGTGGGCTTGGGCAAGACGATCGAAGCGGGCCTGGCTCTGCGCTCGCTGATCCTGTCCGTGCTCGCGCGACGGGTGTTGATCGCACCGCCGGCAAGTCTGGCCCGGCAGTGGCAGAGCGAACTGGCGACCAAGTTCTTCCTGCGCTTCGGCCGGGCGCTCTCCGGCGCCCAGATTCGGCATGCCTATCTGCATCCGATCGATGAACAGATTCTGGCTAAGTCGGTGTTTGCACCGAACTGTGTCATCGTCTCCACCGGGCTGGTCCGGCGCAAAGACCGCCAGCGGGAGCTGGCGGCGCAGACCTGGGACATCGCCCTGGTCGACGAGGCCCACTACGCCAGGCGCAGCAACTCGACGGCCGGACTGGTGGTGCAACCCAAGTACGGGGACCTTTACCGGGCGGTCAGTCAGACCTTGCGAGCGCAGACCCGCGCCCTGTGGCTCGCCACGGCGACGCCGATGCAACTCGACCCGATCGAGGTCTATGACCTGTTTCGCCTGACCCGGCGGGTTGGTCCCTTCCAGGACGACCCGTCCCTGACCCAGGCGTATTACGAGATTCAGGGCCGTATCCAGCGGGGCGAGCGGGTCTCCGACGAAGAACTGAGCTTCCTGCGCCGGGTGCTTGGCTCGCTCCAACGGCATGATCCGGAGGTCGCCGGCTTTATCCGCCAGACAGTGCTGAGCCCGTCGAACCGGACCCAATATGACAACTGGCTGACACTGGGGATCAAGCCGACGGGTGCGAGTCTCAAGCAACTGTTGCGCGCCATTTTTGCCTCTGCGCCCCTCTCAAGGGTGATGATGCGCCACAACCGCGCCCTGCTGCGGGTCTACCAGGAGCAGGGTCGGCTGACTGAAAATCTCGCGCATCGGCACATTCTGCCCATGCGGCGCATCCAATACACGACCCAGGAGCGGGCGGCTTACGAGGCCCTGCAATCCTATTCCCAGGAGTTGTCCCAGCAGATCGCCGCCGCCAACGACCAACAGGCGCGGGTCTCGACCGGCTTCTATCTGAGCTTCCTGCAGCGGCGCTTCGCCTCCAGTCTGCACGCCATTGGCGAGACCCTGCGGCGGCGTTGCGAGCGGATCAAGTGGACCCTGGAACATCTGCTGGACGAGTCGGGTGTCACCGCGACCGCCGCCGGCCCCGGTCTGTCCCCTCTCGATGAGGACCCCGAGTGGGATCAAGATCAGGAGGAGGGCGACGCGGAAGTCATCGAGCGGTTACTCAAGAACCGCAGCGAGGCGGATCTCCGCTGGGAGTTGGACAAGCTCACCCGGATGCTGGCGGGCAGCCTGTACGACGCCGCGCCGACATCGTCCAAGACGCAGGCCCTGCTGGGCTACGTTGACCAGCGCCGGGACGGCGCGCGGCCCGGCCGGGTGCGGCAGACGGTGATCTTCACCCAGTTCTGGGACACCTTGGAGGATATCGTCCGGCGCCTGCGACAGGCCGATACCCGGCTGTTGGTCGGGACTTATTCCGGCCGCGGGGGACAATACACCCATCCCGAGACGGGCAAGTTAGTCGGCACCGAGCGCGACGAGATCAAGCAGCGTTTCCTACGGGGGCAGATCGATATCTTGGTCTGCACGGATGCCGCGGCCGAGGGCCTCAATCTTCAGACGGCGGACTTTCTGGTCAATTTCGACTTGCCGTGGAACCCGGCCAAGGTCGAGCAGCGCATCGGCCGGATCGATCGCATCGGCCAACTGCATGAGCACATCTACGTTCAAAATCTGTGCTATCTGGGCTCGGTCGAAGAGCTCGTCTACGGCCGGTTGCTCGATCGGCTGGGCAGCATGATCGCCGTGGTGGGCGATCAACAGGTGTCGATGTTGCCGGTGACCGAGGACGATTTCCGCCGGCTGGCCGCGGGCGAGGTCACCGAAGCGGCGTTGGAAGCCGAAGCCCGCCAACGGATTGCGTCCAGCCGGCAGCGTATCCGTGAGACCGAACTGACCGGGCAGGAGGTCTACGCGATCTACCAGCGCCTGGAGCAGGCGCATGCGGCGGAGCAGTTGCCGGCGACCTTGGATGGTCTTTGGGGTGTGCTGACCGGCTCTCTCCACCTGAAGTCCCTGGGGTGTGCACTTGCCGCCAACCTGACGGGCAACCACCAGGAGCCGCTGTTGCTCCGCGGTGTTCCCGGTATCATCGACGGGACTGCGCTGACCACGGACCGGCGACTGTTCGATGAGGGCATCGAGTCGCTCGGGAGGAGGTTGCGGTTCGCGACCTATGGGGAGCCGGTCTTTGACGCGATCCTGGCCCTAAGCGCGGGATGGGAGGTGCCGGGCTGCGTGCGTCGGATTGCCGTCAGGCCCAAGGGGCTGGACATGGAGTATGTCGCCTTCGTCGCCGCGACGCGGGACGGCGAAGGAGGCGCACTGCGGCTGATCTGCGATCTGGATGGCCTCGCAGGGCTCGATCTTGACGAATCGGCGACCGTCTCCGAGGACGACACAGCGCCCTTTGTTGCTCGACTTCAGGACATGGCGGACGCGGAGTTTCGACTCACCGCTCATGTTGCCGATGTGGAGGCGGACAACGAGCGGTCCGGCCGCGCACAGGCCGCGTTGGCGCTCGGGACCGCCTATGGGTTCATCACCGGGCGCCGGAAGTCCGGCGGGGGCGATGACAACTTCTGGAAGGAACTCGACGCCTGTCGTCGGCTGATTGCGGAGCGCACGGCCCAGGGCGGAGGGCTTACGGTTCAGCGGGTGCCGAGCATCTACGACGGGGCGACCACGGCCTTCGTACCCTTCGAGGTCAAACGCAAGATCAGCGACGACAGCTTCTGGGTCGATATGGCGCCGCCGCCTTTGCTGAATGCGGCGTTTGACGCGGCGGCCCGGGTCGCGGATGGGATCAAGCGAAAGAAGTCGGATCTGACGACGGAGATGGCATTGACCCGGATCATCGCCGAAATGAAGCGACTTCTTTCATGAAAAACTTGAGCAAAACAGCCCCTCGGCCGGCCGCGGGGAGATCGACCATGCTCCCGCGGACACGGGGCACGGGGGTCAGGGAACCGCGGCAGGCGTGGAGCCGGCCTCTGCCAGGTAGCGGATGGGGCCATCGAAGCCCTCGCGCCGGATCGGCAGGTCCTCCGCGATGGGCGCGTCGGCGAGCAGTTCGACCCGCCCCGAGCGCGGGTGCAAGGTCAAGGTCGCGCGGAACAGGCCGGTTCCGTACAGGATGGTCCCGGCATAGACCAGCCGGCCGTCCTGGTCCAAGCGCTCCAGTCCCCAGGGATGCACCGCCTGCGCCTCGGGCGGCGGCGCCGCGACGAGCCGGAGGTCATCCAGACCGTCGATGACCTGGAACCGCCCCTCCTCGGCCCGGACGACACTGCAAAAAAACCGCGTGTAGTCCGACTGAGCCGCCGGGGTGTCGAGACGGATGATGCCGGACTCCACCAGATCGAACAGGGTCTGAGCCAGGCCATCCAGCAGGCGGGGCTCCGCGGCCCCGGCTAGCAGGTCCAAAGCGCCCGGTCGCTGTTCATCCAAGACCTGGACCTGATAGAGGACCTGATCACTGAAGCCCGGATGGCAGCGCAGGACGGCCAGAACCCGCAGGCCCGGTCGGGCCAGCGCCCGGGCGCCGTCCGCGCACCGGTCGGCCAGCCGCCGCAGCAGGGCCGCGGCCTCGGTGCGGACCAGGGTCTCCCAGGGGCCGGGCAGCAACTGGGCCGGACCGGGCGCGGGCGGGGCGCCGTAGTCAACCAACACGGCGTCCAGGTTGATGTGGTCGGGAGGAGGGGCCGGTGTCTCCCAGTAGGCCCGCCGCCTGGGCCTGCCGCGCCTCCTGGTCCAGGCGGACCGCAACGCGCTGGAGCAGGTCATCCAGGTCGCGATCGGTCTGGTCCGGCTGGTCCTGATAGAGATTGATCAGCCAGGGCTCCAGCAGCCCCCGTTCCTCCCGCGGCAGGTCGAGCAGGGCGCGGGGGTCGCGGTCCACCCGGTACGCCACCCCGGCGGCCAGCAGGCGCAGCGGCAGGGCGAGTTCCGCCCGGTCACCGGCCAGGTCGCGCCAGGCGGCGCACCAGGCTTGGGCGGTCTGGTCGGTCACCCAATCGACGGCGCAGTACCGCAGGCTGCGGACCAGGGCCTCGCCGAGCTCGATGAGTCGGCCGTATCGGGCGAAGCAATCCAGCCAGAGCGCGATGAAGCGGCGCCAGACCTGAGGGTTCTGGGTGCGCAGGACGAGCGACCCGATCACCCTCAGGTTTCGGCTGGACCAGGTCGGCGGGCGGGACTCGGCCAGCAGTCGATCCAGTGCGGCGGCACCCTCATCCCAACGGTCCAGCCACAGCAGGGTGTCGGCCTGGAGCAGGGCGCGCACGAACTCATGCTGGTTCAAATAGGCCGGTTGGGGCTGTGTGAGCAAGGCCAGGGCCTCACCCGGGCGGCCGATCTGGGCCAGACACAAAGCTTGCCACAAGGTCAGCGGCTTACCCTTCCCATCGAGATCGGGGTCCAGTTTCTGCGCCCGTTGGTAGCAGGCCAGGGCCCCGTCGAAATCACCGAGGTCTCGCTTTGCGATGCCCAGATAGGCATGGAGCGCCGACTCCTGCGGCATCAGGTCCGCCGCGCATTCCGCCAGCCGATGGATCAGCCGATAACGCCCCTGCTCCTGCAACAGGCCGAATAGATGGTCCCAAACTGTGATGCGCCGCGGCTCCAGGGCCAATGCCTGGCGATAGGCACTCAGGACCTCGTCGTACCGGTCCATAGCCCATAAGTCATCGCCCCGTTGGCCCCAGTCGGCAGCGGACTCCGGCTCGCCCGCCAGGTCCATGGCCTTTTGCCGGTACTCCAGGGCCGAGCGCAGGGGGTCCGCCTCGGCCGGGGCGCGCGCCGCCGCCTCGCGCAAGCGGGCGTCCGCCGCGGCCTCCCCGGCCGGGTCGGCCAGCCGGTCAAGCTCGGTCTGCGAGTACCAGACCCGCAGGAACTGCACGAAGAGCCCGACCGGCTCGCCGCGCTGCTCCTTGACCTCCAGACACAGCCGCATCAGCGGCTCGCGCAGTTCGTAATAATTGGACCGCCCGAGCGAATCGGCCCGCATCACATCGCCCAGGTCGACCAGTTTGGCGAGTTGGGCCGAGACGGTCTGAGAGGTCGCCATGACCTGGCGGGCGATCTCCTTGACCGGAACGGCGCCGCGCAGCCGGCGCAAGGTGTCGATGATGCCGCGCTGCAAGGGCGGCAGCCGGCTCATGCGGGCCTGATAGTAGGGGGTGAGCGACTCCATCAGTCCCATGAAGGGCGCCACCAGCTCATCGAGCGAGTCACAGGTCAAGAAATCGAAGAAGAACTTGTAGACCCGCGGGTTGCCGCCGGCCAGATAGTGCAGGGCGCGCACCCGCGCCAGACCGAGCGGGCTCAGGATCAGGTTGGCAAGATCGGGATCGCCTTTGTGCTGCGCCAGCCGCGCCAGCATATCCGCGGCCTCGGCGACCCCGAAGGGCTCCAGCGTGTGGCTGCGGAAGAAACCGTAGAAGGTCTTCTTGCGCCCGCTCAGATCGGCGGTGAGGCTGGTGGTGCTGGCCAGGATGCTGACCAGGCCATGATTCTGGATGAAGGCGCGGAGCTTGCGCTGGCCGTCCTCGCGCAGTGCGCCGAACAGCTCATCCAGGTTCTCGATGATCAAGAGCAGGGTGCGGCCGTCGAGCGCCTGCAACAGCAGGTCCTCCAGCGCCGACTCCTGTTGCGGCAGCGCGGCCAGGTCCAGGATCGCCTCCAGCCGGGCATCGAGCCAGTCGAGGTCCGTCTCGTCCTGGCGCAGCCGCCGCAGCACCAGCGTCAGCAAGCCCGCGTAGCCGACCGCGTAGGGGTCCTCCGGCAGCCAGGCGATGCGCAGCCGGGCCGCGAGTTCGCGGTCGGCCCGCACCCGGTGATAAACCAGTGCGACCAGATGACTCTTGCCGCTGCCGCGCGGACCGATCAGCAGGCGCTGGTGCTTGTTGCCGCTCGCGGCGCTCGCGCGGATGCCGTCCATGATCCTGCGCACCAGGGGCTCGCGGACGACGAACAGGGCCTCCAGGGTCGCCGGGCTGAGCTGGCCGGGCGTGAAGGTGGAATGCTCTGCGGCCATCAGTCGAGCCCAAGGTCGCAGCGCCACCAGCGGCGGATCAGATCGAAGCGAAAGCGGTAGGCACCGCCCGGCACCAGATCCAGATAGTGGTCGCGCTGCATCAGCCGCACCAGGCTGCGCAGCGGCGCGCGATCCGCGCCCAGCAGGGTGCGGGCGCGGTCATTGTCGGGCCGGAAGGCGGTCTGGAGCCGCGCGTGCAGGTCGTTGAGATCGAGCGGCTGGGTCTCGGCCAGGATGTCGAGAAGGGCACGCACCGTGCTCGCTTCGTTTTGGTAATACTCGTTCAGACGACTGCGGAAGTGGTGCAGGTCCCAGGGGTCCTCTGGCGCGGTCAAGGCGGCAGCGATGGTCGCCGCAACCGTTTCGGGCGTGGCGGTCCGGCGCTGATCGGCCAGGGCGGCGACCACCTGATGGATGTAGAAGGGGATCGCGTCCACCAGGTCGGCGATGCACGCGGCCGTGGTCGCGTTGGCTGCCGCCAGCCCCTCGCCGCGCAGCAAGGCGGCGGCGAGCCCCGCGGCGTCGGAGCGATCCAGCGGCGGCACCTCGACGATGCACATGCCTTCCAGCGGCGAGTTGACATAGCCCTCGTCACGCAGCCCGGTCACCACATGATGCAGGCCGATGGAGCCGGCGTAGACCAGGCGCAGCCCGGGATGCGTCTGGCGCAGGCTGCGCAGCAGATCCAGCAGGTCCACGACCACCGGTTCGCCCTCGGTCCGGGCGATCTTCTGGAGCGCCCAGGGCAGTTCGTCCCAGATCAGGATGGTGCGCTGACCGGTGCCGTGCAGCAGGTCGCCGAGCAGACGCTCCAGGGCGACTTTCCAGGACGGCCCCTTGCTCTCCGGGAGCCGGAGGATGCCGCCCACCTCGAGTCCGCCCAGGGCGGACCAATGTTCGGCGAGCCATCCGGTAGCCTTTTTGGTAGCACCAAGATGGACGCGGATCGCCTGGGCCAGGCGCTCGACCAGTTCGGCCGCCCGGCTGACCGCGCCGATATCCATGTAGATGACCCGCAGGTCGGGCGCGGCCTCGGCCTGCATCTTCCTGGCGATGGTGGTCTTGCCCAGGCGCCGCTCGGACACCAGCACCAGACTCTGACGCTCCAGGGTGGCCCAAAGCTGCGCGATCAGACGCTCACGCCCGACCACGTCCGCGGGAGACACGATGCCACCGGGATTCGCTTTCATCAGAACACCATTGACGGAAGATTCACGTCAATAAAGACGTACGTTAACTATAACTCCTTTTTGTCATCTCCGCGGTTCGCTCGACTCCGTGGCCCGCCGCTCGATCAAGGTGCGGGTCTCCTCCGTCAGTTCACCGGTCGCCGACAGACCGCCCTGGTCCTGGATCTGCCGTAACAGGATGCGGCAGGCTTCGCTTTGCAGATCCTGCGTTTTGTCGCAGGGATAGGCCCGCGCCCGCTGCGCCTGACGCTCCTGCTCCTGGACGACCCGCGCGGCCCGCTGCGCAGCGTCGGCTAGCTCGCGGGCCTTCAGGGCAGCCACTGCCGCCGTGAGCGCAGCCCGTGTCTCGGCGGTGACATCACCGCTCGCCTCCAGGCCCGCCGCCTCCTGGAATGCGGCGATGGCGCGGCGCGCCGAGTCCCAGAACCCGTCGAGCGGCTGTCCGCTGTCGCGTCCGTCGGCCTGCTTCGGTACGACACGCCAGGACGCGCCTGGAACCCATGGGTCGTAACCCAGCCGCACGAGTTGGATCGCGATCTCGCGACGGTCATCGGCGCTGAGGGCAAGCGGAGCGCCGACGCGCTCCGGGTGCGACTCCGGCAACACAGCAGCCGGCATCTGCGCCTTCCCGGACGAAGCAGACGGGGCCTGCGCAGGAACCGCGGCGGCCGCCGTCTCCGGCGTCGGATACGTCAGTCCCGCCCCGACCTGGTCCGGCCCTTGGATTTCAGCAAGCCGCCGCCCGGACGTGTAGATCGGCACCGCCGCGACCACCCGGAAGCCGGTGTCGCTGGTCTTGTTGAGCAACGGCACTTCACGGCGCAGGGTCACTGCCAACTCGGCCGGTTCGGAATAGAAACTGCCGCCGCGCACCACATAGCCGCCGATCTCGCCGGAGGCGCCATCGATCCGATACAGGTCGAGCATGATCT
>Ga0247840_10004310_pt1 | contig 22680 bp, 15 predicted proteins | sample LaCruzMarch2015__FD_192404 | JGI IMG/M metagenome (GOLD analysis project Ga0247840, IMG submission 192404) | Freshwater microbial communities from meromictic Lake La Cruz, Castile-La Mancha, Spain - LaCruzMarch2015_17m | ecosystem: Environmental > Aquatic > Freshwater > Lake | place: Spain... | reverse complement strand
ACCAATATTTCAAATGCCAAAAATTGTCAAAAATCGGTAATACAAACAAGACAATACATTAACAAAATAAGCAAGGGTGACATTTCTATCTTGCTGACAAGGTGACATTTCTATTTTGCTCTAACACAACAAATGACACAAAAAATAACCCGCATTTTTATGTGGGTATTTTTCCGTATCTAAATTAACCGCTATGTTCTGGCGACGAGCTACTTTCCCCAACAAGTGAGTATCATCGCCTCTGGAGGTCTTAACTTCTGAGTTCGGAATGAGATCAGGTGTGGCCCCTCCGACGAGTCACCAGAACGCAATGGTCAATTTATTTTGTTTGAAAATTCTGAAGGGAGGCCAAATGTTTTGGCCAAATTTGTGCTAAGCACAACTGGGAGGACTCGAACCTCCGACATAATCTGTACACTTTTACACCCCGAAAGGCTTCATCAGATGAAGATCTGCTCTACCGCTGAGCTACAGCTGTATTTTGCAAAAGAACAGACGTCTCGCCGGAAGGATTTGAACCCCCGACCAATGAATTAAAAGTTCACGGCTCTACCAACTGAGCTACGGCGAGTTTTTGTAAAATAAACGATGGATGCGACAGGACTTGGACCTGCGACATAACCTTATTGTAGTATGCTCTAATTCCCACTGAGCTACACACCCATCGTTTTTCTTAGGGAATCATAAAAATCCCCCTTCAAAATTTTCAAACAAGTCTTTTCATTCTATCAAGTAACAAACAAAAGTGATCGTAAATCTTCATATTTCCTAATAAGAATCGATTTATTAGTACACCTCAGCTTAACACATTACTATGCTTATACTTAGTGCCTATCAACGTGATAATCTCTCACGGATCTCAAACGATACCTTATCTTGAGGCTGGCTTCGCTCTTAGATGCTTTCAGAGCTTATCCATTCCCGATATAGCTACCCAGCGATGCCACTGGCGTGACAACTGGTACACCAGAGATCAGTCCACCCCGGTCCTCTCGTACTAGGGGCAGTTCCTCTCAAGTATCAACGCCTGCAGCAGATAGGAGACCAACCTGTCTTACGACGGTCTGAACCCAGCTCGCGTGACTTTTTAAATGGCGAACAGCCATACCCTTGGGAGCTTCTTCACCCCCAGGATAAGTCGAGCCGACATCGAGGTGCCGAACTGTGCCGTCGCTATGGACGCTTAGGCACAACCAGCCTGTTATCCCCAGAGTAGCTTTTGTCAGATAATCTTTGGCCGCATCTAATGCGGACCCTCGGTTCACTATGCTCCGCTTTCGCGTCTGTTTGGCACTTACGCCTCACAGTCAAGCCAGCTTATGCCATTGCACTATCGGCACGGTTTCCATTCGCGCCTAGCTGACCTTAATAGACTCCTCCGTTACTTTTTAGGCATTTATGTTAGCTTCATATCGCTATGAAGATCGGACTATACTTTCTCTCGAATTTAATCAAGAGATCAGCGTGTAGTCTCTGAGGATTCTTGCTAACTTTAAAGTTCACAAGTCTTTCCTGCTGATTGTCCGCACTTCAAAATTGTTACGTCTTTTGACGTATCTGAAGATACTCGGATTTTCCAGCATATAGCTGATTACCTATTCTTTTTCAAGAATACCCCCTTATTTGTTTGTTTCGAGATGACAAATCTCTGGAGGCGCCATAGTTCGAGGATTCAAAAATAAATTTAAACCCTCGAGGATAGCGCCCCACTAAAACTGCCCACCAGATACTGTCTCTCGACGTTTTTTCCGTCGAGGTTAGAATGTATATTTTTAAAGAATGGTATTTCACTGACGAGTCCACCCTAACCGAAATCAGGATCTCAACCTCTCCCATCTATTCTACGCAGTAAAAACATACAATCAATATCAAGTTGCAGTGAAGCTTCTGGGGTCTTTTCGTCTAGCTGCAGGTAGGAGGCATCTTCACCTCCATTGCATTTTCACCGGGCGGGTCTTCGAGACAGTTCCCCAGTCATTACACCATTCGTGCGCGTCAGAACTTACCTGACAAGGAATTTCGCTACCTTAGGACCGTTCATTTCTTCCTCTAATTTTATTTAGTGGTTTTTGTTAGCTCTATGTCGCCATAGAGATCGGACTATATCTTCATTTCTTTTGCTGTCAGCTTACGATTTTTTTGCTAAAGAAATGTCTTGCGTGTAGTCTCTGAGGATTTTTCTACTTTATTACATCTGATAAATTATATTTTCTTTTTCTTCCTTTGCCTTCATTCAATCCCTCTCTTAATTCTAAGATTTTTATAAAACCTTCTGGATTAAGATGTTCTTGTTTGTGCATCATTTCAACTATTTCCTTAAAAATAGAGAAATTTGTTTTTTTTCTTGAGGAAATAAAATTATATTTTACAAAGAATGGAATTATTGTTTCGTATAATGAAGTAATATTAGTTACCTCATAGTACACAACGCCATCTTGTCTTTCTCTAAGAGTTCCACAGCCTAGGATTTTTTTGATCCAAGCTAGAATAACCCTATCTTTTTGAGAAATATTAAATGAGGCTGTTATCTTCCAGTCTTTTGCATAATCATCTCTTTTTTTGATGGAGACGTTGAAACTCCCTTCTCCATCAGTGAATCCAGCTATATAATATCCATCTTTTGGATTGATATTTTTAAGCCAATTTTCATTTGAGTTCATTTTGAAATTTTTTGCAGTAGAAATCTTTCCTGCTGATTGTCTGCATAATCACATTGTCACTTTTTCTTCGACGAGAAAATAGTAGTGATTAATACTTTTTTGCTTGTCTTACGACAAACCCAGAGTTTCCAGCATATAGCAAGTTTTTTTGACGTAACTACAACGGCCATTGTCTATAGTTACGGCCGACATTCACCAGGGCTTACATCAATCAGCAATATCTTGCGATATTACCCCCAACGTTTAACCTTCTGGCATCGGTCAGGTGTCACCCCCTATACATACTCTTGCGAGTTCGCAGGGAGCTGTGTTTTTGATAAACAGTTGCCAGGGAAACTTTTGTTGCAACCCTCTTTTTAGGGAGGGCGAGCCTTATTCCGAAGTTACGGCTGCTTTTTTGCCGAGTTCCTTGAAGACCTCTCACCCGTTCGCCTTGGTCTACTCGACCTGATCACCTGTGTCGGTTTTCGGTACGGTTTCTGCATACATAAGTTTAGAAAATTTTCTTGGAAGCGTGCTTTGAATGATTATTTAGAGGCGAACCCCTAACATCTCCACTCCAATTGGATTTGGCATTAAAGCCAGCTCTCCGGACTTACCTAGAGAGCAACCTTGAGGCATGGACGCAAATCCGATAATGCGCCATTCATACTACACTCCGTCATTTCATCACTGTATACAGAAGTCATGGAATATTAACCATGTGTCCGTCGGGTTCGGTTCTCACCATCCCCTTAGGCCCGACTAACCCTTCGATGACAATCATTGCGAAGGAAACCTTGATCTTTCGGCGTCGGAGTTTTTCACTCCGATTGTGGTTACTTGTGCCAACATTCTTACTTCTTGACGCTCCAGGGTGAGTCACCTCTTCCCCTTCATCGCAGACAAGAACACTCTCCTACCGCGCCTTACCGCCTAAGCAGTAAGACACCCCAAGTTTCGGTACTATACTTTAGCCCCGCGAATCTGCGGCGCAGAATCTCTCGATGAGTGAGCTATTACGCTATCTTTCAAGGATTGCTGCTTCTAAGCAAACCTCCTCATTGTCTCAGAAATTCCACCACCTTAAGTGCACTTAGTATAGATTTAGGGACCTTAAATATGGATCTAGGGCTGTTTCCCTTTTGTCCTGTGGAGCTTAGCCCCCACGGACTAACTGCCGTGCTTTAGCTCTTGGTATTCGGAGTTTGATAGGACTCGCGAGATTTCTCCCTGTCGAGTCCTTCCAGTGCTCTACCCCCAAGAGGAACACACGACGCTAACCCAAAAGCTATTTCGGAGAGAACCAGCTATTACCAAGCTCGATTAGCTTTTCACTTCTACCCCCAGTTCATCTCAATGAGTTGAACGACATACGAGTTCGGCCCTCCCTTTACCTTTCGGCAAAGTTCAGCCTGACCAGGGGTAGCTCGCATTGGCTTCGGGTCTAATGTGTAATACGGACGCACTATTAATACTCGGTTTCCCTATGGCTCCATCCTCGCGGATTTAGCCGAGCAATACACATTAACTCGTTGGCTCATTCTTCAATAGGCACGCCATGACGGATCGTATAAATACGTCCGCTCTGACTCCTTGTAGGCATATGGTTTCAGGTCTATTTCACTGTCCTTATCGGACTGCTTTTCACCTTTCCCTCACGGTACTTGTTCACTATCGATCACAACATATATTTAGCCTTAGCAGTTAGTTCTGCTGGATTCCCCCGAGCCACTCGTGTCTCGGGGTACTCAAGAGTGATAATCAAGAGATATTTCATTTTCACATACGGGACTGTCACCCTCTTTGGTCGCGCTTCCCAACGCGTTCTGTTAACGAAATATTTTGTAACTCTTTGGATATAAATACCCTATTATCATCTTACAACCCCAAGCTGCTCCATAGGAGACAACATAATGATGATTCAATAATAAATTAATGAACCGATAAAATGTCATCCCCAATGGAGAAGCTTGGTTTGGGCTCTTTCCTTTTCGCTCGCCGCTATTTAGGAAATTGTGTACTTACGTACTTGTTTTCTTTTCCTCCAGTTACTAGAATGTTTTACTTCACTGGGTGCGCATCTTACTTAAAAATAAGATAAGAGATCAAGTCTCTTGGGTTTCCCCATTCGGAAATCTCCGGATCAAAGGTTGCTAGGCACCTCCCCGAAGCGTATCGCCGCCATGCTGCGTCCTTCATCGCTATGTTGTGTCAAGGCATCCACCATACGCCCTTATATTTCCCATTAGGAAATAAAAAGACCACAATCACTTTTGTTTGTTACCTGTTTGCTACGCATACTCCTTGAGAGTAAGCATGCGTAACTTCTTCAAGCGATAATATATTCCGTCAAGATTATATTACCTTCATGAAGCTCTGCCTCCAGTATTGAAAAGACCAAACAGAATACGTATCACATAACCCTAGCCACTTGGCATCAAACTATGTGAATGTTATCCACTAAAACTGGGACAGAATTTAATTTTCAAATATCGGGACTGCTGTGTTCATCTTTTCTTTGACGAAAGCGTTTTTCAAAAAGAAAGACCGCTCTCGTTTCAAGAGAGCGGTCTTTCTTAATAAACCTAGTTGATAGGCGTTATTAAGATTAGGCTCTTCAAGACGATTAACATATTCAGGTGTTCGTAATTATACTCATGGAAGGTTTGTTGTCAACTATGAGCCTTTTGGGTGAGGCACTGATTATAGGGCTTTATAGAGCGGTATTTTCTCTGCCAATTTTTTTATTTTTTAAAAGGTATACCAGACCTCATATTTCAGATAATTGACAAGCAAAAAAGCCACCTGTTGGTAGCTTTTTTTGCACAAAACCTCATCGGTTATGAAATTGGTGACCTACTTTGACTACCTTGTCCTTGAAACTCTATCCCATACGTTACTAATAGCCCTTGATGCATGATCTCTTCCTCCAAGACCAAATGCCAAACCAAACGCTAAAGATAGGGCCGAAACTATGCCTATAAACAGTATTTGAATTAGATTTGGGGCAATATTCAATTGAACCAACACGGCAAGGACAGCAAAGATTACAATAGCCCACTTTGCTAAAGCGCCAAGCGTTTTAGCTGATCTTAAGTGAGCAGAAGAAGAAATGGCAATAACTAGTTTTTCCACAAATTCACCAAAGATAATTGAAACCAAAAGTATCAAAACAGCAATGATCACCCTTGGAAAATATCCGACCAAAACTGTTTGCACAAATTCTGAAACAGCATCCAGTCCTAGGACCTGAAGTGACATCATAAAGAACATTACGATTATGAACCACTTTATCAGTCCATCGACAAAACCACCTACATTCAACTTTATATTTGCTTTATCGAGAATTCTATCTAATCCCACTCCTCTGAAAATATTGTCTAATTTTAAAGCACTAACAATCTTTCCAGCTACTTTTCCTATAAACCCAGCTACCATCCACCCTATAGAGAAAATTAGAACTGCAAGAACCACATTCAAGAAAACATAAATAACATTGGAGGCTGTGTTAATCCACACCCCCTGCATTGCATTACTCCAAGTTTGTATTTGAATCATATATGTAAATAATAAAAATATTATTAGTAAATAATATTTGACCTAATAAAAGGGTGACAGCCCTTATCTATATTATATCACGAAGAAAAATTGATGTCGCAAAAGTTATTAACGAAAAAACCCCGAGAGTGGCGCTCAGCTCTCGGGGGTTTTTTCAAGGTATTCGCTTAAAGGCCTATCGAAACAAATTCAACTTATCCAATACAACTTCATGAGGATAATCCAAAACATCCCTAACAAGTCTATCCCCCACACCTAATCTATATTTCAGATCAGTACTATTTAAAACCGCAAATCTAATTTCTCTTCCAACCTCTGCCTCTATGTTAGACATTATAGTATCTGTTGAATTCTTCTTTGCATTATCTGCGACAATCAAGATATCCAATCTACTATCAGCCTGTTCTTTAAACAAACCTGAGAGGACAACTAGTTTTAATTTACCAATTTTAGATAACTTTTTAATTATCGATTGAGGAGTAATCAGACTTGTTTGTAGAAGCAATCTTTGAAACTCCACAAGATATGGAAATTTTTCATTTATCCCCCAGACTACTTTTCCGTTACTTCTTGTCGATTTTTTAATTAGCCCGACTTTAAGTAGAAAGTTTAATTCCTTTCTAGCGCGAGACGCCTCAACCTTTGTTCTTGCAAAAACTTCATTAGGAAGAAAAGCTGTTGTTTCATTAAACAAAAAGAGGCGCATTAACTTAACTCTTGGAGCCCCACCAAATATTTTTTCTAAGTAATCCATATATATACTGTATCAAAGAACAGCAAAAATACAATAATTATAAGCACTCCCCAAATTCTAGCGTGGAATATCAGTCAAAACAAAACACCCAAGGTTCTACTTGAGTGTTTTGCCATAAAATGCCGAAGAGCTTTAAAGTGCCCTCAGGCTCTGATGTTAATAGGGCTTATTTAAGCTCTACAGTTCCACCAGCCTCTTCTATTTGCTTCTTAAGTGCCTCAGCATCCTCTTTCTTCATTCCAGACTTAATGGTTGAAGGAGCAGCGTCAACTAGATCCTTTGCCTCTTTAAGACCAAGACCTAGAACCTCCTTAACTACCTTAATGATAGAAATCTTGTTTGCTCCAGCATCCTTTAGATTAACATCAAATGATGTCTTCTCTTCAGCTGCAGGACCAGCTGCAGGACCAGCAACAGCAACCGCTGCAGCTGATACTCCAAACTTCTTCTCTAGGAATTTCACAAGTTCGTGAAGTTCTAGAACTGTCATTTTCTCAATTGTTTCAACTAGGGCCTTGAAGTGTGCAGGAGTCTCAACTGAAACTTCTTCCTTAGCCTCTACTTTAACTTCTGCCTTTACCTCAGCCTTAGGAGCTGCCTCTACGGCAACTTCTGGTGCAGCTGTAGTCTCTTCTGTTGCAACGTCTGTTGCTACCGGTGTTGTTTGTGCGTCGTCCATATATTTATTTTAATTACTTAATATTTTTAATTTTTGTGATAATTCGATTAGTTTTATCTCAAATCTTTTTTTGATTATTTAATCTTACCGATTTAGTTAGCCCCTTTCTTCTCTGCTATAGCATTTATTGCGACAACAAAACCTTGAATTGGAGAGTTGATAACATTGAGAAACATTGACAGAAGACCTTCTCTTGAAGGAATGGTGGCAATAGACTCCATTTCTTCCTTGTTCTTATATTCTCCGTCAAAGATACCACCCAAGATTGAAACTCTTTTATCCATCTTCTTTTGGAAGGCATAAATCTCTCTGGCTGGCGCCAAAAGATCTTTACCATAAACTAGAGCAAGCTCGCCATCAAACGATGGTTGCCCACCTTTAATACCAGCGTCAGCAAGAGCCTTTTTTACAAGGGTCTTTTTTGCCACATAGTATCCAAGTTCATGTGCGCGAAGCTCGCGTCTAACTTCACCTGTTTCAATAACTGGCAATTTGTGAAAGTTCACAAACACCAAGCTTTTTTGTGAATCAAGTATCCCCTTAACTTTTGAAACTATTTCTTCTTTTTTTGCTCTTTGTATAGGCATAATAAGTTACGCTTTGCGTTTTATTTTTAATTTGAAACGATCTAATTTCGACCCAAGATCTGCCGAAACATACCGAAACTGGCCGAGATCGGCCGTACCAGAATAAACTGGGGGGCCAACGACCAAGACTTGGACTAAACAAAAAGCCTGGCATTTAAGCTTTTAACAGCTTGAATGCAAGGCTTCAGTTAGGAGTGTAGAGATGTGGGGTTCTTACCTTGCAGGCTCTCATAATTCAATTATGGATTATAAATAACTCGTTCAGTAAGATAACCTTATTTCTCAACCTCTGCACAGGATTTATGATTTGTAGGCTTGCAAGCAAACCCTTATCACCTATGGTATCTGAAGTCTTAGCCAAGATAGTACATTATGTGTGGCTTAAAATCAAGTGCTGAACCAAGCTAGGTCAAATCTAGAGCCCTCTACCCAACCCCTGTATCAACTCAGCAAAAACATCGTGTATTTCTAGATATTGAAGAATCTCATCTCTAATTTCCAGCTGGCGTTTATTCAAAAATAAAACCTTCTTGTTTGTACTTAAGAAATTATTTAATGAATAAAAGCTTTGCTCTTTATTGTATCTAATTATTAAATTGGAAGTCGTGTTCATATTAGATTCCAAGACACCATAAAATGACTTCAAAAGTATTATGGATTGAAGGACTCCAGACTTCTGATATTTTCTTTCCGCAACATCCAGCTTATCCATATATTTATTTATCAAATATGTAGAAGTTGCCATCTGGAGCTTTTCTTTCGCCTTAACAAATAGATCACCCATTGGGTCAGTACTTGTAGATAATTCCACAGAATCAGTTGATGAACCTGTTGTAGTACCTACATTTATTTGGATAGGTACAATAGTTTTGTCAGTTGTGCCATCGGAATTATTATCTATATATATTGTGGTAGTTGAATAATCAATATCAAAGTTTGTTGAGGGAGTAACTGATACATTTGGATAAATTATTTCTGTATCATCTATTTTTGTAACAACCTGAACTACTCCAACTCCCCCACCATACCCCTGGACACTTGGCGAACCGAAAACTCCAGAATTATCGCTTCCATTACTACCTGACAACACATTACTTGGCACAACAGCAACAATACCGACTCTGTTTTTATCGGAATAATTAGTATAATTCACAATCCTATTTTCCAAATCAAGCTGGTCAAACGGCAGACCTTGCAAATCTGCAATATTTTGATATTTATTCTTCAAAATCAGCGGCCCATATGCTTCAACAATTAAAATCTTGCTAGTAGTGAATCTTTGCGTAAAATCTGCATCCCCCGCATCATCCCTAATTTTAGATATTCCCGATAGAACTGAAGAGTCTCCATAACTTCCAAGAATTGGCCCCGGCTTCGACAGAGAACCTGATACATATGAGACATAAGGATTATTAAGAGTTCCAAATGAATTTAACATCTCACCCTCTTTTTTAGACTTACTTAATATTGCATGCAAAATATCACTCACACCTGAGGACCTAAATATATCCTTATGCGCTATCGGGTCTTCCCTAAAATATACAGGTGTCATCTTCTTTATTTCATTTTCCTTTCCAATATCAACTGTAAAGACGGAGCCTGTTCTTTTTGCAAGATTATGAGCGATAACTACACCATCACCCATCAGGGAATATTTTCTGATGAAATCTGGCTCTGAAATACTACTTGAGGAACAAAAGAAAAAGCCTCGACACTTTGGTTTAATAAAGCTGACTCCGGAAAGTGTAGGAATACCAACAGGAACAATTGAATATGTTTTTGAAGACAGATTAGCGGAATAGTTGTCTACCAAATCATGTTCAGAGGTAGCTTTGTCAAAGACAAAAGAGTTTATTGGTATATTGATATTTTTGTTTTTCAAAAAGTCACTCATTGAAGAAAAAGAATCTATTCTGCTTGTTGTCATTTTTAGACGAGAAACTGCCCAGCCGTCAAAGTTGATTATATTTTTCTGATTATACACCCCGTCCGATTCTGTAAAATATGATTTTGAAGGTATGAGCAAATGTGCTGACGACATGTTCTTCCCCAGCGACATTGCAGTACCTTTACTTAAGATCAACCCGCCAAGCAGGTCTTGATTATCTCCGTATAAAATCCCCAGAATTGATTGGGGTGTTCCATATTCAGGAGTGGAAACTAGAACCACAGATTCAATCAGGGAATCCTGCCCTTCATTTTCTAAGTCTTGTGTCAGCGCCTTAGCTAATAATCCCCCATAACTATGCCCAACTATAACAACTTTCCCAGATGTAGATTTTTTTGCCATTTCCCTAATCTTCTCTTTTAACATCACGGTGTATGTATCCGTCTTTATTCCGGAGGATAATAGGTCTCGTGGAAGGAATCGCCAATCGTAGGCAAGGGTTTGAAAATCAAAAATATTTCCATCAGTCTTTTCTTTTGATAAAAAGTTTATCAAGCTTTGATAAATATCTATTGAACCAAGTGATCCGAAAAAGTTAGTTTTTGCGATAACATCTCTCGTATAAATTTTGGAGTCCAGTGATGCGCCACTTGAATTTAAAAATAAGCTCTCAACGTCCTTGTTTCTATTTGGCTCCCACAATTGATTCTCAATTCCAAATACCCCTTTTTTGTATAGTCTACTAGCTTGTATTCCAGGTATAAACATAACGCTAGAGCAACAAGGCGAGGATTCCTTAAATGGCACAGCAGAAAATGGCGTGCTTTGTACCCCATTTGAATAATCTTCAATAGCATTTTGATTTATAATTGCATTCGCGTATTCATCAGCAGAATAATTACCATCTGGATCAAGCGAAGAAAGATCTACAGGTTTTGGGCCATCTACCTTTCCCCACCAATTGTTTCTAAAGTCAGCAAAAGGACTAAAGTTAATTACAACATCACCATTACCTGAAAAGTTATTTTGATTTACTTTAAAATTACCAGTTCCACTTAAATTAAAACCAATGAAACATGGACCGACATCTGAATCCGTAACACTTATGTTTGTCCCAGAAAAACCCTGTATGCAAGTTCCAGAGCTATAACTTGAAGAACGCAATGGTTTTCCTGAGATTGAGGATTTTTGAAAATTTAAGAAACTACTTGAAAAGGTGTTTATTCCTGAGTTTAAATATGCATCATTTATCTTTGTTCGGAGAACTGCCACAGCAGAGCTTTTAAACACATCCGCAAAGGTATTACCATAATATCTATTAATATTGGTTCTATACAAAACAATTCTACTGTCATTTGAATAAAACATATTTGAGCCTTCAACTTTAATATTATTTATATTGGTTTCAAATAGGTTTATTTTAGATTTTTTGTATAATCCAATCAATGTTCTTTGTAAATCAAATCCAACAGGGCCTTGAATATCCAACTTTCTAGCATTAACTACACCGGCATTGTTAACATAAAATAGGTTTTCATACCCATCACCGGAAATATTAATCTTGGTAGTTAATAAATTAGAAGCCTTATAGAGTGACGAATTATACACACTATCAGCTAACGCTAGACTGGAAGAGCTGCTAATGAGAGCATTAGAGGCAGAGTTAAGACTTGCCAGAAAGTCTACTGATGGAACTCTGACAGATTCAGCACCATCTGGAACGATAGGTGTGATAGCCCCAATATTTAGCATTCCCCCATTTATGTAGAATGATCCCATATCAATTACATCTACCGTTGCGCCGTTTTCAACACTCAAAGATGCTCCCAGTGGAATAGTGATGGTGGATGAAACCTTATACTCATATTCAGTGGTCCAAAATTGATGATCTGTGATTGTGAGCGGAGTATTAATAACTCTTATTGGCTTAGCGCCAACTCCCCCATCTTCTATTGCCCAAGTGATCTTACCACCCAAAATAATACCAAGAATTATTAAAATTAAGAAAATCAGAAAAACCAATTTAGCCGACAAGATATATTTTTTATTCATGTCCCAAAGTATAAAGATTGGACATGATATTTCTATAAAGAAATTCTAAAGAATTGGCAAAGATTTTAAGGAGTCTCACGCAAGCTATTCTAATAACTATAGATTTGCTGAAGATACAAATACGGCAAAACCAATAATTAAAATAATCAGGAATCCAATAATAAATTTAAAAGAAGTTTTATCAAACATTGTTTATATATTAGCATGGTTTTTAAATATTACTATTACTTAAAAATTAGAAACACTTACCACCCCACATGACCAGCGACGGATTAGAATATTAAATTTTCATTGTGTAGATCAAACTCCACAACAACAGATGTGGAAGTGGAAAATATGCCAATACAAAAACCACCCCTTACGAGGTGGTTTTTGTATTGATTACTCAGTGTAACCTTGAATACCCTAACTAAATATTAAATTTAGTTTTGTGTTCCTAGGTTTACGTATGAGCTACCAAAGTATGCATTAAGTGCATCCAATCCAGTTGTAATACTTGACTTATCTGCATCTGCAGTATCATCAGTAAATACAACAGCAGTAATACCAGCTGTAACACTATTTGTTGTTGAAGCTGTATTGTTTGTCAATGTACCATTGAAACTGAAAGTACGTGATGTACCTGGAGTTACTTGGTAGAATCCTGCTGGATCATTACTCAATATACCATTTGAAGCTGTGATATTTATAAGAGCAGCTGTTGTTGAAGCAGCGTTTGAAGCTGTAACTGTCAAAGCTGTTGCAGGAGTTCTACTTACATAGATTGGATTGTTTCCAGCTACGAGAGTATATGAACCACTGAAGTTTGCTGTCTTATAGATTCCAGTATTGTTTGAACCTGGTTGAGCCATAGTAAACGATGCAGTTGACAATGTAGCTCCAGATGTTGAAAGTTGCATTATAGCACTTGAAATAGCTGTTCCCACACTGTTAATTGACAATGCGTTTGAGTTAGCATCAAGTCCAACAAGGTTTGTAGTATTAACTGTCAAAGTTGTTGAAGCTGTAACTGCATTTATATTCTTCTGAATTGATGCAATAACCTTAACTGGTACATATACATCTTGTGGAAGATTTAAATTGAAGTTATTGAATACTACTGTTCCTGGTGCGTTTGTACCCCATGTACCATTAGATAGAACTGTTGATCCTGAAACTAATTGTACGTTTTGAAATGTCTCTAATGGAGTCTTTCCACCAGCTGTACTTACATTAAGAGTCAAGGCTTGCAGTGTTGAATTAACGTTTTGTGACTTCAAGCTGTATACAGCAAGAGGTACATCATTTGTGACAGCTGAAACACTTGTCTGAACTATCTTTGAAAGTGGTGAACTTGAATCAAGTGTCACAATCAAAGCTGAGTTTGAAACACCACCGTAGACTACTGAAGCAGTATCAGGGTTTAGAGTGTTTGTAGTTGTAACACCTGTTCCGTCAACTGCTCTAACCTCTGCTCTTGTAAGACCGATTGTTACACCAGTTCTATTTGAAGCAGCAAATTTTGCGTTAACGATAACAGTAACTCTTTGACCTGCCTTAACAACCATTCCTGTTACAGGAACAGTTATTCTGTAGTCACTTCCTACTGTAATTTCTGTGAAATTAGCAGCTGTCAAACCTGAAACTGTTGCAATTGTTGCACCAGTTTGTTGGTTAACAAGAGTAAGTGATGACATATACAACCATGGTCTTTGATTGAAATCAATGCTCATAGCTGTTACGGCCATGTCAGAATCTCCAGCCTTAAGATCATAAGATGTTACTGATCCAGATTGACCATCATTGTAGTTTGTTCCATTTCCTACAGCAGAACCTCTAGCTATATCAAGAGATCCAGCTATTCCAGGAGTTGTAATTCCTGTTGGAGCTGTTGTTCCACCATTATTTGGAACTGTTGTTGTACAAGATGCACCTGTCATTGGGTTAACTACCCAACCAGCTTGGCATCCTGCTGGTAATGTTCCAACTGTTGCGCCTTCAAGATTCAAAGCTGCACGTGTAGCTGGACCAACTTGGCCAACTGCTGCGATACCCTTTGAAGTTTGATATGCTCTAACTGCTGCTACTGTTAAATCTCCAAAGTATCCTGTAGGTGAAACTGTCAGTAATCCTTTGGTTCCAAGAAGAGCTTGAAGAGCAGATACTTCTGTTCCTCTTGACCCCTTCTTAAGAGTCTTTGTAAATGTGTCCCCTGCTGCTGATGCTGTTGTTGCAACAAGAGCAAATGCAAGAGCCAACATTAATATTGTTGATGCTTTCTTCATATGAATTTTTATAAAATTATTAAAGATATTTTCTTCCACTTAACTTGTAAAATTATTAATGTGTGGAATAGGATATCCTCGGGTTTTTAATACTAACGTACGAACCCGTAGAGAAGCTCAATTCATTTTATTGAGTTGAACACCCTTATGGGTTCGCACTTGTTGGCTTTTCACAGCCAACAGAATAACGGGGATATATTGAATGGGGTTCCTGATTGACTGAATAATAAGGAAAATGGGCGGAATTACAGATATAATTTAAATCATCTATTTAGTTGTCAAAGTACCGTCTATTTCAGTATAGTATCTAAAAGTCTTATTTTGCAACATATTGCCAAATAAACCCCAAATCTACGCCTGTACACATAATGACGGTGTACAGTCAGTAATATTACATAAAAACAGCCATTCAGTCAACAACAATCAAAAATCGTCAAATTCAATTTGAGCTTTTCAATTAAAGACTTTTTGAATTTTGGACTGTCTTTTTTGTGTCTTTTAAGTGACTTTTTTGGGTGTAAAAGACACCCCCTCAAATCAAGGATTTCCATAAGTGCCATATTACGCCAAAACATACTTGCTCCACCTCCTCTCCCCAATCTTTTTAAGGACACCATCATATATAAGAGTATTCAATTCTCTTTGAATTGTTTTCTCACTACAATCCTTAATGTTATCAGATATGTCCTTAATGGATGATTCCCCTATTTCTTTAATTATATCCAATATCACCTGCTGTCTCTCGTTTTTTTGCATTACTGATTTAGCAACATTCAGAGTTCTTTCTGGCGCATCTTGCTTTGTATTGCTAACGCCTATTGTTTTACTAACCATATTATCAACCACCCCACCCTCTTTAGTTTTTTTATCTATTATTCTTTCTACCACTGGTGAAACATGATTTGTAGTGCAAACTGGGGTGTTCAACCTGATCTCCGTCTTATCTGCAACATGATAATATGACTTTGGTTCATAACCCTTTATTTCAACAGACTTCAAAATTGAACCTGATAATTCTCCCGACTTTATATCAGACACGGTAGTAAGTGAGTCAGTTGAGTTTTCTAATGATTCTTCATTAAGGACAAACCCCTGCCCTGTCGTACTTGGCTTTTCTCTATCCTCAATGACCCCAATAAAATTCTTAACTTCCCCTTCCAATACATTGTGATTAGGAACGGATGTCATGCCAACATTAGATGCAATCTTGGATAGTGAAACGATCTCAATACATAGACGACTAAGGGAATTTAAAATTTCTCTTCTACATGGAGATGATGCAGTTATTAAGGACAGGGATACTTTAATCAATTCCACTCCTGATTTTCTTAGGTTGTCCTTTATAGAGTCCCCCGCTGGAAAGAAGTCTGTAATTAGATATATTGCCATACAAAGCCTTTCAGATTTCTTGTGGACAAAGTTGAAATATGGATCGCCACTATAGAAGCTAAGAGATGCTAGATCGAGCATCTCCTCTCCCCCATTATTTGTAGTGTTGTCTTTAAGATTATTCATAGTCTTTTATTGTGTCTTTTAACTACCACCATTTTTGCCTTTCCTTCTGTCCTTGATAGATTTGCCCCAAAAAGTCAAAACTGGTTGGCAAGTTCAAAGACATTATATATAAGTCATCGCCAATCGCAAGTCCCACAGTATAGGACAATGTGTTTTAATTTGCACTAATTTTTATCCTTACATAATACGTGTTAAAATAAAGAGAATATGGCAAACAGAGATAAGAAAAAAAACAAAAGAGAGAAAGATGGCTCCCCCAAGGAATACAAAAGAGGACCGTACAAGTTATCCACAGAAGAAGAGATAATTGAACAAAAAGTACTCAAACCAAGCACTATACAAAGTGTCTGGGGAATTGCCATGTTTGTTATGGCAATCTTCTTTTTATTTGCTTCCTTAAATAAGGGGGGCTCCCTAGGAAGTACGGTATATAACGCACTCTCTAAACTACTCGGTCTTGGATACTATCTGATACCTATAACCTTTATACTTTTGGCTATTGCCTTCTTTGGTGAAAGGAATAGAAAGTTCTATCTATCCAAATCCCTCGGGGCCGTACTATTCCTTCTTTCATCACTGGGAGTAATCAGCTTGATCAATCTAGATAGCGGAGGCTTTGTTGGTAAGATGGTGGCAATACCCCTAGTTAAATTTTTGGACTATCCAACAAGCTATGTCATAACCATCGCCCTTGCTGTAATTTCAATTCTAATTATTTATGATTCATCAATTAAGAAAGAACACTTGATGTTCTGGAGATTCTTTAACAAGAAAAACGCAGACGTTGACGGAGAGACCCCCTCTAATGATGGAACAATCAAAGAAACTGAGGATGAAAAGATCTCAAAGTCAATTAAAGAAGCAGAGGCAAGTGCGGCAGGAAACAAAGTCGCACAAGACACCATAGGTTCAAAATCAGGAAGCCAAGCCGTGGATAATTCAGGGGGCAACAGAATGCAAGATCAAGGAAAAGTTGCGGGCGCCGATGGAAAATCGTTAAAAGAAAAAGAGGACGATTCTATTGATCTTAAAGCAAAAAGCACATGGAGTGGAAAAAGTTTTGTTCCTCCTCCACTATCAATACTAGAGCAAGACAAGGGTAAGCCGGGTGTTGGAGATATCAAAGCAAATGCAAACATCATCAAAAGAACTTTGCAGAATTTTGGAATTGATGTTGAGATGGATGAAGTTTCGATCGGTCCATCAGTCACAAGGTACGCTCTAAAACCAGCGGAAGGTGTAAAGCTTTCAAAAATTTTAGGACTTCAGAATAATCTCTCTCTTGCACTCGCCGCACACCCCATAAGAATAGAAGCGCCAATCCCAGGAAAATCCCTTGTTGGAATTGAAATTCCAAACACAATAAAAACCACAGTTGGATTAGGCTCCCTGCTTGCGCAAGATGAATATCAAAAATCTGAGAAACCACTCATGGTTGCTCTTGGAAAAGGAATTTCTGGAAGGTCATATTTTACAAATCTTGCCAAAGCTCCTCATATGCTTATCGCTGGAGCAACTGGTTCAGGAAAGTCAGTTACGATTCACGCCATTATTGCCTCCTTGTTGTATAAGAACTCATCGGACAATCTTAAATTTATAATGATTGACCCAAAGAGAGTTGAATTGACAATGTACAATAAGATCCCCCACCTTCTTACACCAGTAATTACAGATGCAAAAAAATGTATTCAGTCTCTTAAGTGGGCGGCAAAGGAAATGGAAAGAAGGTACAACATTCTTGAAAAGAATGGGATTAGAGACGTTGATTCATATCACAAAAATATTCTTAAACCCCTTCTAGAGAAGAGAAAGAACGATGGATATGTTCAAGGAGAAGAGGCACCTGAGACAATGCCATATATCGTGATTGTTTTGGACGAATTGGCCGATATCATGCAGGCATATCCAAGAGAGTTGGAGTCTGGAATTGTTAAACTAGCTCAAATGTCTAGAGCAGTTGGAATTCACCTTATTATTTCAACCCAACGTCCTTCTGTTAACGTTATTACCGGTCTTATTAAAGCAAACGTGCCCGCTCGTATCGCACTTCAGGTTGCATCTCAAATTGACTCAAGAACAATTCTTGATATGAGAGGGGCTGAGGAACTTTTGGGAGCTGGAGATATGCTATTCCTTTCAGGAGACATTCCAACACCTATTAGAATCCAATGTGCCTACGTTACAGAGAATGAGACCAAGAAATTGGTGAAGTATTTGATAGATTCTGCTGATTCATTACCACAAGAGATATCATTTAATGGTGAACAAGGTGCTTCCCCTACTCCCGATGCGGTCTTTAGTTCATCTTTTGTTGGAAATGACGATGAGGATGAAGACGATCTTTACGATGAAGCGAAGCAACTTGTCATTGAAGCTGGTCGCGCTTCCACTTCATACTTACAAAGAAAACTACGTGTTGGGTATGCTCGTGCTGCAAGACTTATGGATATTCTGGAAGACAGGGGTGTTATTGGACCATCCGATGGCTCAAAGCCAAGAGAAATATTGACTTACAGTGGCAGTCAAGGTAACGGTGGACAAGGAGGAATGAGTGGGGTAAACTCATCGCAAAGCAGTGGAACAAATAATAACAGTAATGATATACTAGATAACGGATACAACACTAGTACGCCAGAAAATAACACCAGAGATAGTAATGGTGCTATAATAGACAACAAGGTCGAGGAAGATTAATTATTCATAAAAAATTTGGAAATTCTTTAGAATTTCTTTATAGAAACTTTAACCAACAATAGTATGATAGGAGCGCGCAAAAGTACGAGAGATGGAAAAACAATAATCAGGAACACTCTTATTGTTATTGTAATTTGCGCAATTGGCGGATACGCAGGATTTCAATCAAAAAAAATAATTAGTGGTCCTCAAATCACAATACAAAGCCCAAGCACAACTAGTGCTGATGAGGGCATTGTAGATGTGTCAGGTATCGTCAAGAATGTTTCAGTAGTTACTTTAAACGACAGATTAATTCCCATTGATGAAACGGGGCAATTCAAAGAAAAAGTCCTTCTCTATCCGGGATATAATGTTATTAAATTAAAAGTGACTGACAAGTTTGGAACATTTGTAACAAAAGAACTTCAATTGGTTTATACGGATAAAAAGGATAATAATAAGGACGGTGAAAAAGATTTTGAAAAAAATGAAGTAAATAAAGATGAAAAATCTACTTCAGAATCAAACTCTACAACCACAAGCACCTCAACATCTCCTATTGAAAAATCAACAAGCAGTAAGAGTAAAGATGGGGTTAATGAAAAAGCAAGTAGCAGTAGCATTAAAACAATCTAATTTTATACATATAGACCTCTAGCAGTTTGAAGTTTTGGTTACTAAATTATTAAGAGAATCATTACAATTATAGAAACCGGCTTTATATAAATTAATCAAATAATTTTATTAATATCATGGCAAAGAAAAAAGAAATAGAAAAGAAGAAGGTAACAGCTAAGGTAGATTTAGCAAAATCATTGAAGGTAAAAGAAATTAAAAAATCCACAATCAAAGAGCTTGGCGCCAAACCTGCCAAGAAGGATGAAGATGATTTGGAAGAAGACACAAAGAAGGCTTTGGCTGAAGATCCTAAAGAAGCGATGGCGTCTTTAGGTGATAATGGTGATGAAGATGAAAATGAAAAGGATGACGATGATGATGACGATGAATCCCCCGCCTCGAAATCTTCGTCAAAATCTTCATTTGGTTCATCAAAGAAGAAAGGTTCTAAGGAGAAAAGTAATGATTCATCAATCAAAGATACTATCGCACAAATAAAAACAAAATTTGGTGATGATGCAATTATGCGTCTTGGGGAAAAACCAAGAGTTGATGTTAATGCAATCTCCACAGGCTCAATTGGACTAGACGCCGCGCTCGGCGTTGGAGGTCTTCCTCGTGGACGTATCATAGAAATATTTGGACCAGAGTCTTCTGGTAAGACAACATTATCCTTGCATGTTATTGCGGAGGCGCAAAAGAAAGATGGAATTTGTGCTTTTATTGACGCGGAGCACGCAATGGATCCTGAATACGCAAAGAGACTTGGTGTTAAAATTGATGAACTTCTAATCTCTCAGCCTGACACAGGGGAGCAAGCACTTGAGATTGTGGAAAGTCTGGTTAGATCTGGAAAGCTTGACGTTATCGTTATTGACTCAGTTGCCGCCCTTACTCCAAAAGATGAAATTGAAGGAGATATGGGAGCATCACACATGGGTAAACAAGCAAGGCTGATGTCTCAGGCACTTAGAAAGTTAACAGCAATTGTTGCAAGAAGCAAAACCATTGTTATCTTTATTAACCAAATAAGGATGCAAATTGGTGTCATGTTTGGTAATCCAGAAACAACCCCGGGAGGAAAAGCACTTAAGTTCTATACGTCTGTCAGATTGGACATCAGAAGAATCGCTCAAATCAAAAAAGGTGAAGAAATCATGGGAGGACGCGTTAGAGTTAAGGTTGTAAAGAATAAGGTCGCTGCCCCATTCAGACAGACTGAGTTTGATTTGATGTACAATGAAGGTATTTCAAAGGAAGGAGAAATAATTGCTCTTGGTGAGAAATTGAATATCATAAACAAAAGTGGAACAAGCTATTCATATGGTGAAGAAAAGCTTGGACGTGGATATGATGCAACTCGTCAATTCTTGCGTGCCAATTCAAAGATCAGCAATGAAATTTTGAAGAAGATTAGGGAGCATTTGAAAGAATTGTAGGATGCAGTTTCGCTTGACACCAAAAAAGTTTTTGATAAACTTTAAATACCTTAGAGATTTGTAGCAATATTAATCTTTTCGATTCTGACCTACTCGTTAGGCAGAGGACGATTAATTAAGGACAGTTTGGGGAAACCCCGTCGAAAGTATGCAAATACTTTTGGTTTAGGACGACAACACCAGAAATCTGGTGTTGTTTGTTGTTTGTCTATATTTAATATTTAATTAAATCAATATATCTATCAATAATGTATTTGAGTTCTTCTTCATCCACCATTCCAATGTAATTTTTCAACCTCTCAGAATCTATAGGTCTAATCTGGTTTAATATGACAATAGAATTATTAAATGAAATCTTTACATACCAGTCCCCTTTATGATATTTAGTCGTCAGTGGAGCCACCAGCAAAAAGGTGTCAATAAAGATATTAATCACCACAACAGGCCTTACTAGATTATAACCAGCCCCGTTCTGTTCAGACCCAACATTAATGCCAAGATAACACCAAAAAATTTCGCCCCGCCTTGCGGAGAACTTTTTAGTTGGATAAGCATCTCTATTATTAAAATCTTTTTCGATTTCCATCACACACAGTCTAACAAACCATACCCAAATTTTTCATAAATAATTTATAAAGAATTATCAAAGAAATTCCATATTTTCCAAACAAAACCAGAACAGAGAATTTATAACCCAAAGACATGGACATCTCCCCTCTTATGGTCTACAATGGCCATATTATGTATGATTATAATGAAATTACAGTAAGAAAGTTTATCGTTTTTGAGGGTGAGCCATACGAAGTCATGAGTTCCCATATCTTTAGAAAGCAAATGAGAAAGCCTGTTAACGATACTAAATTAAAAAACTTATTAAACGGTAGAATTGTAGAACACTCTTTTGGTGCTACTGACAAGGTATACCAAGCAGAGATTGATTCAAAGAAGATCAAATTCCTATATTCAAATAAAGGAGAGTGGTGGTTCTGTGAAGAGAACAATCCTGCGGCACGTTTCAAGATTGACGAAAGCGTGCTAGGAAACAGTGGTAAATTCTTAAAACCAAACACTATTGTTGAAGCATCTGTTTTTGATGAGCATATCTTCAGAGTAGATCTTCCTATCAAGGTAGAGTTAGTAGTTAAAGAAGCTCCCCCAGTTTTGCGCGGCGATTCTTCAAAGAGCGGAAACAAACTTGTTGTCCTTGAAACTGGTGCAGGACTAAACGTTCCAATGTTTGTTGTTGAAGGAGACGTGGTTAGAATCAACACAGAAACCGGTGAGTATGTAGAAAGAGTTAAATAATAGATAAGTCAAACAAAACTCCAGAACTTAAGTTCTGGAGTTTTGTTTTGTCTTTACAGCAGGTTTCTAATTTGTCCTTATTGGCAATAAAATGCCTATTGAGCGATGAATGGCAGTATAGCCATAAATCTAGCTCTCTTCACAGCCAAAGCCAGCTTACGTTGGCTTTTAGCACTAACGCCAGTCTTCTTTCTTGAAAGAAGTCTTGCGTGTGGATTAAGGAACTTCTTTAGAAGCTCTGTGTCTTTATAGTCAACATGTTTAATGTTGTTTTGTGAGAAATAACAATGTTTTGTCATATTTTTAAATTAATTACTCTGTAAGTGAATAGATTAAAATGGGATATCCTCTGGGTTAATTTCTTCCTCTGGATATTCTATTGAATCTAATTGATTTAGTGCGTTGCCTGTATCATCTTCTTTCTTAGGCGCTCCAGTACTAGCACTTGATCCAGCTCCTGCGTTGCCGTAAGAACTTGAGCCTCCTGCATCTCCAGCTCTGTTTCCAAATTGAATATTGTCTGCGATAACCTCTGTTCTATAAAGCTTCTTTCCATCAGCACCATCCCAAGAACGAGTCTGCATTCTACCTTCAACTAGTACATTACTTCCTTTTTTAAGATATTGAGCGGAAGTCTCAGCTTGACGACCAAACACCACAACGTTGTGATAATCTGCCGCTTCTTGCTTTGCTCCGTTCTTGT
>Ga0247840_10004307_pt1 | contig 22688 bp, 22 predicted proteins | sample LaCruzMarch2015__FD_192404 | JGI IMG/M metagenome (GOLD analysis project Ga0247840, IMG submission 192404) | Freshwater microbial communities from meromictic Lake La Cruz, Castile-La Mancha, Spain - LaCruzMarch2015_17m | ecosystem: Environmental > Aquatic > Freshwater > Lake | place: Spain... | reverse complement strand
TGGGAGCGCTTCGTGGACCGCCTGACACGCCCGCAGCCGGTGATCCCCCCGCACAAGTTTTATTGACTTGCCAGACCGCCCTCTCCGGGCATTTTTCCCTGACCATGGAATTTCCCAACGTCACCGCCATTGCCAAAGCGAACGTCTATTTCGACGGACGCGTCGTTTCCCACACGATCCTAGCCTCCGACGGCTCGAAGCGCACGCTCGGGCTGATTTACCCGGGCACCTACCACTTCGGCACCGATGCAGCCGAGCGCATGGAGATCATCGACGGAACCTGCTCGGTCGTCCTCGACGGAACCGATGCGCGGCGGGATTACGCTGCCGGGACGGCCTTTGAAGTCCCTGCAAAATCGGGCTTCACGATCAAGGTGGAGGGCGGGATCTGCCAGTATGTCTGCTCGTTCCTGAATTGAATGCCAGCAGTTGCGCACTGTCTGAAAACACGTATTTTCCCAAACTATGATGATCTGGATCCTCCTCATTGGCGTGCCGATGCTGATCGGTCTCTGGGCGCAGTCAAAAGTCTCCGGCGCGTTCAACCGCTGGAAACAGGTGCGCGCCGCCTCGAACCTGACCGGGGCCGAGGCCGCGCAGCGGATTCTCGCGGCCGCAAATATCCATGATGTCGAGATCGTCCCGATCCGCGACGCGCTCGGCGACCATTACGACCCGGCGCGCAAGCGGCTCTGCCTCTCCCCCGACATCTACGGGACTCCCTCCGTCGCGGCCCTCGGGATCGCCGCGCACGAGTGCGGGCATGCGATCCAGCATGCAAGCTCCTATGCGCCTTTGAAGTGGCGGATGATTGCGGTGCCGGCCACGCAGTTCGCCTCGCAGATGCTCCCGATCATCTTCATCGCAGGCCTGTTCTTCCACGCGTTCCATCTCATCTTCATCGCGATCGCCTGCTTCTTCGTCCTTGTCGTGTTCAACTTGATCACCCTGCCGGTGGAATACGACGCTTCCCGCCGCGCAAAGATCATCCTCCAGAATATGGGCATGGTGAAGCAGGGCGAGGAGGCAAGCGGAGTGAACGACGTTCTGGACGCTGCGGCGCTGACCTACGTGGCGGCTTTCGTTGCCGCGCTCGGGCAGCTCCTTTTCTTCATCCTCCAGGCAACGCGCTCGCGCTGATGCTGCCGGTTGTCCTCAGCATCGCCGGCTCGGATAATTCCTGTGGCGCCGGCGCGCAGGCCGATCTGAAAACAATCACCGCGCTCGGTTGTTACGCGCAAACTGCAATCACCTGCGTCGTCGCGGAAGTGCCGGGCCGGGTGAGCGCGATCCAGGCAGTCCGGCCTGACATCGTCGCCGACCAAGTCCGGCTCAGCCTCGAAGCGTTTCCGGTTTCCGCGATCAAAACCGGGATGCTCTACTCGACGGCGATCATCCGGGCAGTATCCGTGGAATTCGGCCGGCTCAAAAAAATCCCACCGCTCGTCGTGGATCCGGTCATGGTCGCATCCAGCGGAGATCCTCTCCTCAGGCCATCGGCCATCTCGGCCTACAAAGAGCTTCTTTTTCCGGCCGCCGCCGTCGTCACCCCGAACCTCGACGAACTCCGCATCCTCTCCGGCACGCCCTGCCGGGATCTTTCGGAAATGAAAGCCGCCGGGCACTCGCTCGCGGAGAAATTCGGAGTTCCATTCCTTCTCAAGGGTGGCCACCTCAAGACCAGGCTGGCCGTCGATATCCTGGCGACGGCGAAGGAGTTTATCGAATTCCAATCTCCGTTCGTTCGCGGTGCCGACACCCACGGGACCGGCTGCACGCTCTCATCGGCCATCGCCGCCGGGCTGGCACAGGGGCTCTCCCTGCCCGATGCCGTCGGCCAGGCCAAGGGGTATATCACCGAAGCGATCGAAACCCGCCTGCGGTGGAAGAAAACCTCCGCCCTCAACCACGGCGTGTGACTTTCCGCAGGCGGATGACCTGCCGGAGAAGCGGGAGGTGGGCGATGTCTTTCGGACGACCGACCGCCTGCTTGCTTTTTATGATGGACTCCAGTGGGAGCACTGGAACCCGCAGGCCCTGCCAGCGGAGCCGCCGGGCGCGCGGGTATTCCTCATCAAAGTCACCGAGACCATCCACCCTCGGAAGAAAATTCACCAGGGTGTCATCCTCGAGCGCGGCCACTGTCGGAGCGAGCATCGTTCCGCCGAGCCTGAGGACCAGTGTGTTCAAGCGGATGAATTGGCGTGAGGCGAGCCCGACCCAGATGTCGGTGTCGAGCGTTGTGGCAGGAACCCCCTGCAGAATGGCGGCCGACATGCCGGCTATTTGAAACCGGATGCCTTCCTCGCGGAGCGCGTGAACAAGCCGTGCGAGCGGAGAAACGTCTCGTGCCGGACCCACCGCTCGTCCGGAGTCGCGCTCAGGCTCATCGCGAACAAAATCCTTTCGTCCGGCGACAGGTCGGGAAACTTTCCCAGCCTGCGGTGCTCGGCCGCGAATTTTTTTTTGTCCATAGCGAGACCCTATCCGGCCCCGGGAGGAAATCAATGCCGCATCAGCCTGCGATCCGGACGGCTCTCGTTTTGTCGAGTTTGAGGACGCCGGTTTCGCCTGCGGCGAGGACGGCTTTTGGATCAGAGACTTTTTCGCCTTTCCACTGGATGCTCCCGCCTTCGATGAGGCGCCGGGCGTCGGAGCGCGAACGGGAAACTTTGAAGCACTGCGCGAACGCCTCGACAACGAGGCTCACAAAATCTCGCGCCGCGCCAGGAACATACGAGGGAAGCTCGGCGGATTCCAGATCGCGCGCGCTGAAGCGGGTGTTGAATTCCTCAAGCGCGCGGGCCGCGGCGGTCTCGTCGTGAAAGCGCGCGGTGATCCTGCGGGCCAGAGCCTTTTTGGCATCCATCGGGTGAATGCTCGCGGGCAGCGTCTCATGGAGAAGGATTTGATAATACCTTGCCATGAGCTCGTCGCTGATGCTCATGAGCTTTCCGAACATGTCCCCGGGCACCTCGTTGAGCGCGACGTAATTGCCGAGGCTCTTGCTCATCTTCTGGTGTCCGTCGAGACCTTCGAGGATCGGCATCGTCATGGCGACCTGCTGCGGCTGTCCCTCCTCGCGCTGGAGGTCGCGGCCGACCATGATGTTGAAGAGCTGGTCGGTGCCGCCGAGCTCGACATCCGAGCGGATCATCACGGAATCCCATCCCTGCATGATCGGATACTGGATCTCGTGGGCGCGGATCGGCTGGCCCTTGTCGAGGCGGTCGCGGAAATCCTCGCGGACGAGCATCTGCTGCAGCGTGACCCGGCTGTTGAGCTTGATCACCTCCTCGAAGCTCATGGCCTCGAACCACTCGCCGTTGAAGACGATTTTCGCCCGGTCGCGGGTGAGGATCTTGAACGCCTGCTCCTGGTAGCTCTTCGCATTCGCGAGCACCTGGTCGTGTGTGAGCTGCGGCCGCGTTACTGAGCGCCCGCTCGGGTCGCCGATCATCGCCGTGAAATCCCCGATTATCAAAATCGCCTCGTGCCCGGCATCCTGAAATTCGCGGAGCTTCGACAGGACGACCCCGTGGCCGAGGTGGATGTCCGGCGCGGTCGGGTCAACGCCCAGCTTGATCCGCAGCGGACGGCCGAGCGCGAGCTTCGCCTCCAACTCGGCCTCGCTGTGAACCTTTGCGCAACCCCGGGTGAGAACAGAAAGTGTGGACATGGGAATCAACGGGGTTTGTTCAGCAATTCCCTCACTTCGTCAATCGTCATCTTGTTGTTGATCTTGTCGGTGATTTTGTTGACCGCCCCCTGCGCGGCCCCTTTGGGGAAATACGGGTTGACCGGCACCACCGGGGAGCCGAAGTTCGCTGGCTTTGTCGCGTCATAGTAGCCAACCGCCTCCGCCTTCCTCACCGGCACCTCGCGGTCGGCGTTCAGAATCACCGATTTGGAAAATGTGTCCGCCGTTTTGGCATCATACACCTTTCCGCCAAACCAAGGGTTTTTGATCCCCAGAAACGATCGTGTGAACGGAAAGTCCTTGATGTAGGCATCCCGCACCCCGGCGTAGCTGTCCTTCGACTCCCCGGCCTGACGCATCGCCACGGATCCCGAGCTTTCATAGGACTTCCCGTTCAGTGAACTCGCGCGCTCCATATCCGGCTTAAGGATGCGGTCCATGAGCTTTTTATCCTGCTCTTGGCCGAACGCGGACCCCACGCAGATCCAGGCGAACAAGACCGGCATCAGGCGTTTCACAGTTTTCATTAGATGAAGTTCACTTTCGTTACTGCCTGCTGGTTAAGGATATGCGCCGTTTGCCGATTCGGACTCGCGACCTCTTTTATCGAACATCTCTTCCGGTCGTGAACCGACTCACGCGAACCGAGGGGCTTTCACCCTCCTCGGCGCATACCCGAAAAGAGGCAGATACAAAAATCGTCCAACTATCCGCTATCCGCAAACCCAAAGTGCGTCAATATGCTGGATGGATCCAAACAGGATTGCGAAAGCGCATGAGTTCGGCTAAGATTTTAGCATGAGCTCGGTCATGGAAATTGAATCCGCCATCAGGGGGCTGCCGGAATCGGAATTCTGGAAGCTTTCAGCATGGTTCGATGAGCTTCGCGCGAATGCATGGGAACAGCAACTCGAGCTCGATGCGAAGGCCGGAAAATTGGACTTCCTTTTTGAGGAGGCGAAGAGCGAAGCGGGATCACTCAAAGCCTGGCCGGAACAACGGTGAGGTCTCTCGCAAGCAGCCGGTTTTGGAAACTTTACAACGCCCTGCCTGCGGAAATCCGCGATCTCTCAGGCAAAACCTACAAGCTCTGGCTGGCTGATCCTCGCCATCCCTCGCTGCACTTTAAGGAACTTGCCGGCAGCGGAAAACGGTTCTCGGTCAGGGTTGGTATTCATTATCGGGCGATTGGGTGGAAGCCCGACTCCTCAAGCGTTGAATGGGTCTGGATTGGATCGCATGCGGAATACGATGCGCTCTTAAAGAAACCGTAGTCCGCTCACGCAAAGAGCCTGGGGAGAAGCCTCATTCGCTGCTCCCAGATTGCCCGCCCGGGATAGCCGTCCGGCAAAAGGGTTTCCGGCAGGAAGGGATCTTCACGGATGATCGCCGCCCAGATGCGGCGCTCTTCGCGGAACCAGTCGCTCCGGTCGGACGGGATCATGCGCTCCCAGGCGGTCGGCGCTTCGATGGAGGCTGCGTTCTGCTGCCATTCCGTGTAGAGCTTTGCGATGCGGGCAAAATTCCAGGAGGCTGCGACGATTTCGGAATCCTTCTCTCCCGATGCCGGGTGTCCGTCAAAAATGGCAAGACTTGCAACATCGACCTTCTCCGAAGCCAGGGAGTCCTTGATTGAGGTGGAGGAGTCCGGCGAAATCCACACGCTTCGCTGGAGGCATCCGAACCGCAGATCGCGCAGCACGCGCCGGAGCTTCGCGCGCACCTTGTCTTCCTTGAGATCGAAAAATGCAATCCGCCAGCGGCCGTCCCAATCACGCGCCCAGAGCGACGGCGGATGAATCCCTCTCCGGGCGACTTGCATGCCGACCTCGGTGAGCCGCACGGTTCGTCCCTCTTCCGGGGATTCCCTCACCTCGATAACGCCCTGTGCTTCCAACTGGCGGAGCCGTCGGAGAAGCCCGTGGCGGTAGGCCCAACCTTCGTAGGAATCTCCCAGCGTCCTCCATGTCGGAGTGGAGGAGGCATCCATCGTCCAAAGCAATGAGTAAAGAAATTCCTCGGTGGCAGGTTTCATCGGGGCCAATCTCTACCCGACTCGAAGCCGAAAGCGAAGCCCGTATTTGTCGCGATAGCGATGAATGAAGGCTTTAGAGGCGATTTATTACAAATGCACGGCGAGTAATCTATTTCGACCTCTCTAATGATAGGTGCCTCGGGTGACGCCGACCTGGTTGCGCGCTTTGAGGGATTTCCAAGTGGATGTGCCGGAGGCGGAGCCATCGAGGAGAGCGAGGTGGGCGTCGATGATGTGCCGGGATTCCTCTGCGGATTCTTCGAGGAGTTCGATGCGGAAGTGGCGGAGCCCGGCGGCGAGAAAGTCCGGGAAAAATCCTGCACCGGACTGTGGCACGGCATTGAAGAGGGTGTTCCGGCAGCCGACATCGGCGCGGAGGGGGTGGTTCATTCCGACGCGGTCGCGCAGGTGGACGCGGTGGCGGTCGCACGGGCGTCCGCAGTTGGTGTGGTCGGTGCCCTCACTTAGGAACGCTGCGAAAACGCAGTGCTCCATGTGAAACATCGGCATGTGGTGGTGGATCGTGAGTTCGAACCAATCCGGCGGGGCCTGCTGGAGGAGGCCGAGGATCTGCCCGACGTTGAGGTCGTGCGAGATGGTGAGGCGCTCGAGGCCGAGGTTTTGAAAAACGGCGGCAGTGGCCGGGTTTGCGACGTTGAGCGAGAAGTCCCCGATTTTGCGCAGCGGGCTTTGGGCGAAATGGGCGATTCCGCCGACATTGCGGATCAGCACCCCGTCGGGAGCGGCGTTTTCGATGAGTTTGAAAAATCCCTCCTCGCCCGCTTTCTGGATGCGCGGGGTGGCGAGGAAAATTTTCGCTTGGCCCGCTACGCGCACCGCGGCAACAGCATCCTTGTATCGACGGATGTCTTCGTAATCGACGGCGATCTCGCGGATTCCGGAGTCGAGGGCAGCAAGAAGTTGCTCGTGCGAGCGGCAGAGAACCATGAGTGATGGGGGTGCCTCAGTTGCTGGAGCAGGAGCGGGGAGGATTTCGTTCAGACTGACCACGGGTTTGCTTCCGCGCTCTGCGAGACGGGCGGTCATTTCCCGACGGAGCCGGTTGAGTTCGGAAACCGGCACAATGACGGCGCCTTCGAGTTGGTTGATAATTTTTCCGAGGACAAACGGAGTTTCGCCGAGCTTGCCGAACTGGGCGGCGAGCGAGTCGTTCGTCAGCGGTCGGTTGAGGGCCGGCTCAAGCAGGATCGTGGAAGAGAGGAGAATGCCACGGCATTCAAGAGTGAGCGGATGTCCGGCGGAGCCGCCGACCGTGAAATCCAACGCGGTCTTCCCTGACAGTCGGGCCGGGAGTTTTCCCGCGAACGATTTGCGCAGTTCGCGGTCGAGTGCGGGATCATCGGTTTTCCAGACGCGGGTGCCCGGCGGGATCGCGTCAAAATCGAGTTTGTGATGCTCGAAGAACAATCTGTCTCCCTTGATTTCAAAGATCCGCCCGCCCTGTTCGGTTTCGGTGTTTCCGCCGGTATCGAACACGACACCGTCTCCGGGCTTGAGGTGGACGGCACGGGCATCGATCTCCACATGGTCATTTTCCGACCGGGTGATGCGTCCGACGAACGCCCCGCGCTTTTTTCCGAAGCGTGCCCCGACGAGCTCCTGATGGTTCACCCCGTGGATCCACCCGCTGTAAAGCCCGCGCGAAAAGGTCATCTCCAGTCGGTATTGGTCGTCTGCGGTGACCGGGTTTGCCCGGCTCTCCAGCGCGGCGTCCAGCGCTTTTCGGTAAACCGAGGTGACGGCTGCGACGTATTCCGGGGATTTGAGGCGGCCTTCGATTTTGAAGCTGACGACTCCGCGGGCGAGAAGGTCCGGGAGTTCCCGCACGGCGGCCAGATCCTGGGGCGAGAGAAGGTAGCGCCTGTCGCCGAGATCACGCAGCGCGCCATCGACAATGAGGTCGTAAGGCATCCGGCAGGCCTGCGCACATTCGCCACGGTTCGCGCTCCGGCGTCCGAGCGCCTCGCTGGTCAGGCATTGCCCGGAATACGCGACACACAGCGCCCCGTGGACAAAGACCTCCAGCGGGAGGATGGGCGGAAACTTTTCAAGCTCGCGGAGCGAGAGTTCACGGGCGAGGACGACCTGGCGGACGCCGAGCGATTCCGCAAAGCGGACGCCCTCCGGCGAGGTGATCGTCATCTGGGTGGACGCATGCACGTGGAGGTCGGGAAACATGCGCCGCGAAATGTCGGCGAGCCCGACATCCTGGATGATCACGGCATCCACCCCCGCGTCGTGAAGTGAGCGGAGTTCGGCGACGGCATCGGGCAGCTCATCTGTGAAAATCAGGACGTTCAGGGCGACGTAAGCCTTGACTCCGTGATTGTGAAGAAACGCGACCACGTCCGGCAGTTCGTCCTCGCGGAAGTTGTCGGCCCGCATGCGGGCGTTGAACCGTGGCATCCCGAAATAGACCGCGTCCGCGCCGCTCGCGACCGCCGCGCGCAGGCAGTTCCAGTCGCCGGCAGGCGCGAGGAGGGTGACCTGCGGCGGAGCGGCGGGGGTCATGGTTGTGGGGCAGCGGGCCGGAACGGCAGCATCGCCGGTGTTGCATCAGGCGCAGCGGGCTGGGTCTCCGGTGACGCCGTCGGCTCTGCGGCCGGCACGGACGCTACCGGTGCCGCCGCCGGTGCGGCAGTCGGCGCCGAAGATTGCTTCCAGAATAACGTCGTGCCCGACGGGAGCATGTGCACCGCGCGCGCGATGTCCCAGTTCGGCATCCGGAATCCGCCGATGCTCGCAAGCTTGTTCATGCTCCCCGGGATGCCCGTTCCGTGCAGCCCATAAGGCAGAATCTCGGGATTGTCCGTCTTGGAGAGGTTGATCCAAATAATCCCAGCGGGGTTGTTGGGCCCGGGCGGGAGAAATTCCTCGGAAACCAGCTTCTCCGATGGCGGGAGCGGGTTTTCACCCGTGAAAAACGAACTGACCGGCTTGGGCGGATCGCGCGGCTCACGAAGCGTGGCCAGGCGCGGCCGGGGGATCGCATCCAGAATTTTCCATGACCCCTTGCCCCGGAGGCCGGGCCTCGCAGGCGAGACCGGCAGCATCGCTTCGATTTGGTCGTTGCGGTAAATTTCCAGCCGCGACAAGTCCACGATGGCGGCGGTGATGATATCGCTGGGGGCACCTGCCGGCTGGAGCGGCGGATTCAGTGCGGTCTCGATGGCAAACGGCCGGACATTCGGGACCTGAAACTCCGTGCCCGCTTCCGGCACGGTTTTGATTCCAGGGTTCAACGCTTTCAGGAGCGCCTCATCGCAGTGGAAGCGCTCCGCGACAAACTCCCAGGGTGTCCGGTAGGCCAGCATCGGCGATGACGTCATTTCCGTGTAGATCAGAGCCGGTTGCTTGATGGGTCCAGGCGGAGTTTTGGATTTTTCCACGGACCTTTCCGCTTTTGGAGGGGCGATGAACCGGAAATCTTCAGCCCTCAATTTGTATCGCGCCATCGGGTCGCCGACCGATGCGTGGGCATCGGCCACGACCGATTCGCGGCCTTTGCTGGTCTGGTAAAGATAGACCAGCTTTTGGAACGCTGGAGACGACTTTCCATCGATCGGGCCCGCCGAGAAATTCTGGCGGTCCAGAAACACCTGCAAGACCAAAGCCTCCATGTCCAGGCCGGGGTCGGGGGCGCCCTTTCCGGAAGTCTTCTGTTTCGGGGCGGCCGGCTTTTCGGGCGGAAGCCCGAGCGCGATGCATTCCTGAATCGTCGGGATCCTGATCACCTGCCCGATCCGGATCATATCGTTTTGCAGCCCGTTTGCCGCCTTGAGCTGCGCGACCGTCCGCCCGTGCTTTTTTGCGATCAGGATCAGGGCATCCCCCTTGCGGACTTCATAGGAATTTTCCTGGCTCATCGCCGGGGTAGCGCCCGGGACGGCAGGCGCAGTGGGTGCTTCCGGCGGAGGCTCAGGAATTTCCAGTCCCCAGCTCTTCGCATCCGAGGGGGCCTGCCACCACTTCCAGCGCACCGCATCCTCCAGGCCTGGTTCGGTGCCCGTCAACCCCGCCTGCCCGTAAGCAGCGCAGCTGAGCAGTAAGGAAATAAACCATCCTCTCGTGACCCCGGAAATCATCCGCCGATAAATAGCCGCGCCTGCCGCCGGACGCAAAATCATTCCTGCGGGTAAAGAAAAGCTTTGTGAGGGGCATTTGCTGGATTTTGTTTTACGGCTGGGCGGGCGGTGGTAAGGATTTGGGGAATGACTGCACTCTTGGCATTGGAAGACGGGCGGATTTTTCGCGGGGAGAGTTTCGGGGCGGCCGGGACCGCTGCGGGGGAGATTTGTTTCAACACCTCGATGAGCGGGTATCAGGAAATTTTGACCGATCCATCGTATCGCGGGCAGATCGTGGCGATGACCTACCCCGAGATCGGAAACTACGGGATCAACGAGCTCGACGTGGAGAGCGGGCAGCCACACGTCCGGGGATTTGTCATCGAGGAGCTGAGCCCGGTGACGAGCAACTGGCGCAGCGACATGTCCCTGCACGACTACCTTGTTCGCAATGGTATCCCCGGCATCCAGGGGATCGACACACGGGCGCTGACCCGGCATCTGCGGACGCGCGGAGCGATGCGGGCGTGCATTTCGACCGAAATCACCGACGAGGCGGAGGCCGTCCGGCAGGCGCGGGAAGTCCCGTATGAAGGGGTGGATTTCGTCAGGGAAGTCACCCCGTCAGCCGCATACCACTGGGATCCCGAACAGAATCTGAGCCGCAACTGGATCCTGCGCAAGAGTGCGGAGGAGCCGGAGATTTTCGACGAAAAAGGCAATGTTTTTGAGGAGCTGAAGCCGGCCGTCCACAAGCTGGCGGCCCTGGATTTCGGCATGAAGAAAAACATCCTGCGCTCGCTGCGGAGGAACGGGTTTGATGTGACCGTGCTTCCGGCCACCGCCACGGCAGACGAGGTTCTCTCGGTCGGGGCGGACGGGATTTTTCTGTCGAACGGTCCCGGGGATCCGGAGGCACTCGGTTATGCGCGTGAGACCGTGCGCGCGCTCATCGGGAAAAAGCCGATCTTCGGGATCTGCCTCGGCCACCAGGTCCTCGCCCTGGCTTTGGGCGGAAAGACGTTCAAGCTGAAGTTCGGCCACCGGGGCGCGAACCAGCCGGTCAAGGACCTGCGCAGCGGAAAAATCGCCATTACGTCACAGAACCACGGATATGCGGTGGATCCGGCGTCGCTTCCGGCGGGGGTCGAGGTGACGCACGTGAACCTGAACGACGGGACCGTCGCCGGCTTGAGGCACGCCACACAGCGCGCGTTCAGCGTGCAATACCATCCCGAGGCCAGCCCGGGCCCGCACGACGCCGATTACTTTTTCGAGGAATTTGCCAAAGAAGTTGCCGCCGCGAAGGCATCGGGCGTATAAGGAGCAATTATGGCCAAGCTGCAGATTTTTCTCCCCGACGGCACCCAGGCTTTTCACGACCTCACCGACGAAAAAACGACGGTCGGGCGGGTCGCCGACAACGTCGTTCAAATTGATGACGGCTCGGTGTCGAGCAAGCACGCGGAGCTGGTTATGGAGCACGGCGCCTGCCACCTCCACGATCTGGGCTCGACGAATGGCTCGTTTGTCAACGGCGAGCAGGTGACGGATGCCATCCTGCGCCATGGCGACGAAGTCCGTTTCGGGGTGGTTGAGACGGTTTTCCAGGGTGAGGAGGAGGCCCCCGAGCAGCCGCTCCCGGAATCCACTGCCGCGACCGCGGCGGTTGCCAAGCTCAGCGCACGGCCGCCGGAATTTGTGAGCTCCTCACCGATTCCGAAAAATCCCAAGAAAAAGGATGTGAATGCCATGGCGCTTTACGCCCTTGCCGGGGTCGCAGTCCTCGCCTTTGCGGCTGCGGTTGTGATGATACTCGGGATGGCCGTTCCCTCCTGAAGCCGCCTGTATTTTTTGCGCTTTGCGGAGCGCCCGATTTTCATGGAAGAACACACTGAACTGCTGGCGGTGCGCCGGCAAAAACTTGAGGCCCTGCGCGCAGCGGGAGTTGCACCCTTCGGCGGACGCTTCGACATCACCGCCGCTCCCGGGGAGATCCGCTCCGCATTCGAGGAGGGCAAACACGTCCGCACAGCCGGACGCGTCACCGCCCACCGCAACATGGGGAAAAGCCATTTTCTGGATCTTTCCGACCGCAGCGGAAGAATCCAGGTCTACCTGCAGGCGAAGGAGGTCGGCCCGGAAGCGGCGGCGGTTTTCGATCAGGTCGATATCGGCGACTGGATCGGAGTGGAAGGCGACACGTTTACGACGAAGGCCGGCGAGCCCAGCATCAAGGTGTCCTCGTTCACGGTGCTCTCGAAATCCCTGCGCCCGCTTCCGGACAAATGGCACGGGGTCCAGGATACCGAGATCAAATACCGCCAGCGATACCTCGACCTGATTTCGAATCCGGAGTCGCGGGAAATTTTTGAGAAGCGCATCGCGATCGTCCGCGAGATCCGGCGGTTCCTCGAGGACCGCGGGTTCATCGAAGTCGAGACGCCGATGATGCAGCGGATCCCGGGAGGCGCGGCGGCCCAGCCGTTCCAGACCCACCATAACGCGCTCGGGGTGGACCTCTTTCTCCGGATCGCACCGGAGCTTTATCTCAAGCGCCTCCTCGTCGGCGGGTTCACGAAAATTTTCGAGCTGAACCGGAATTTCCGGAACGAGGGGATCTCGCGCCGGCACAATCCGGAATTCACGATGCTCGAGGCCTACTGGGCATTTGCGGATTTCGAGCAGATGGCTTCGCTGGTCGAGGAAATGGTCTGCCATCTCGCACAGAAGGTTTGCGGAGGATATGTCATCAGCCACGCTGTGGAGGAAGGAGCCGTCGCCAAGACGATCGACCTCACCCCGCCCTGGCGCCGCGAACGATACTCGGATCTCATCCGCGGCGTGAAGAGCGACTGGTATGAGCTGGACTCCGCCGCGCGCCGCGCGTGGTGCTCTGCAAACGGCCTCGATATCACCCATTGCGTCGAAGACTTCGAGGTCACCCAGCATGTCTTCGAGAAACTCGTCGAGGAAAAGACGATGAACCCGCTTTTCGTTACCCATTGCCCGAAGGAACTCGTTCCCCTCGCCAAGCAGAACGCGGACGACGGTTCGGTGGTGGATGTTTACGAGCTCGTCATCAACGGCCAGGAAATTTCGCCGGGATACTCCGAACTCAACGACCCGGACATCCAGCGCCAGCGGCTCGAGCAGCAGAGCGGCGGAGAGACGCAGAAGCTCGACGAGGAATTTCTCCATTCGCTCGAATACGGGATGCCTCCCGCGGGCGGAATCGGCATAGGAATCGACCGGCTCGTCATGATGCTCACCGGGGCCGAGAGCATCCGCGACGTGATCTTCTTTCCGCACATGCGTCCGCGCTGAGCCGCCGATCCCGTGAAAACCATCTTCACGCTCTGCCTCGCATGCTTGTTCCTTGCCGGCTGTGGCACCAGCTACAAAGGCTATAAATACAAGCCCTACTCGGTCCGCGGAGTTGAGTATGTTCCGCTGAGCCCGCACGAGGCGGTCGGCTATGTCGAGGAGGGGGAAGCCTCGCATTATGACGAGAGCTTTCTTTTCTTTTTCCCGGGCAAAACGGCGATCGGCGAAAAGCAGTATTCCTGGTCCCGCTCGGCAGCCCATAAGACCCTGCCTTTGCCTTGCAAGGTGCGCGTCACGAACCTGCGTAACGGGCGCAAGGTTGTTCTGCGCGTGAACGACCGCGGGCCGTTCATCGGGGACAGAACTCTCGATGTGACGACTGGAGTGGCCAAGGATCTCGGCTTTCACAAGGCCGGTCTCTGCCCGGTGCGCATCGAGGTGCTCAGCGTCGGCGACGGGCGCTACCGGATCCGGCGCTAGCCCACGCCATGAAAACCCATCTTGTGTTCGCCGTCATGGCGGCGCTTCTCCTGGCGTTTGTGATTTCCCAGGGAAAGCGCAAGACGCTGACATTCGAGAACGTCATCGAGCAGGCCGGGGAGCTTGCGACGGAGGATTATGTGCCGGCCGGGGAGGTCCCATCGAAAGTCCTCAGGGGGCTGAACTACGACCAATACCGGGACATCCGGTGGCGGGATGAGCACACGCTTTGGAGGCGGCTCGGGCTTCCGTTCCAAGTGAAATTTTTTCCGGCCGGCCACATCCACTCGAAGCCGGTGACGATCTACCAGGTGAACCGCGACGGAGCAGGGCCGGTGCGCTTCGACCCCGAGTTCTTTGATTTCGGAAAGAACAATATCCCGCCGTCCGAAGCGGCCAAAGGCGGCTACGCCGGATTCCGCGTCCACTATCCGATCAACCGCGCGGACTACCTCGACGAGGCGTTCGTGTTCCTCGGGGCAAGCTACTTCCGCGCGGTGGCAAAAGACCAGGCCTACGGGATCTCCGCGCGCGGGCTGGCCATCGGCACATTGGAAAAGGAGGAGTTCCCGGATTTCACAACATTCTGGCTGGTCGAGCCGGCTCCGGGTGCCACCGGCATGAAAATCTACGCCCTGCTTGAAGGAAAGAGCATCACCGGTGCCTACGAGTTCCAGGTTTTCCCCGGAGCCGAGACGCGCATGGATGTCCGGGCGGTCCTGTTTCCGCGCAGGAACATCAAGAGCCCGGGCGTTGCCCCGCTGACCAGCATGTTTTGGTTCGGTGAAAACACGAACAACACGTTCGGAGATTTCCGGCCCGAGGTCCACGATTCCGACGGGCTGCAGATCGAGCGCGGAAACGGCGAGTGGCTCTGGCGCCCGCTGTCGTGGGCGAAGCAGCTTCAGGTGTCGGTATTCGAGGACGAGAACCCACGCGGATTCGGCCTCCTCCAGCGCGACCGCGATTTCTCGCATTTTCAGGACATGGAGGCACGCTATCACTTGCGCCCGTGTGTCTGGGTCAGGCCGCTGGGGGCATGGGGGAATGGCGCGATCCACCTCATCCAGCTGCCGACGAACAACGAGTTCATGGACAACGTGGTCGCCTACTGGTTGCCGGAAGGGGGATTTCAAAAAGGCACCCGGAGGGAATTTTCGTATTCCCTCACGTGGTTCGGCACAAGCCCGGCAATCCCGCCACTCGGCCGGTGCGAATTTACGCGCGTGGATTTCCAGGACGCTCCCTATTACCGGATGTTTGTCCTCGATTTCTCCGGCGCCGAACTAAACAAGCTCGCCTGGGACGCGCCCGTGACTGCGGACGTCTCGGCCGGCGGCGGAGCCATCAAGGATGTCGTCGTGCAAAAAAACAACTACGGCGATTCGTGGCGGGTGTCGTTCATCGCGAGCTCCGACCAGCCGGCGAAGCCAACCGAACTTCGCTGCACCCTGCGGATCGACGGGCGTCCGATCACCGAGACATGGACCACCACATGGAAGAACTAGCCTGGAACGCCGCCTGTCTGAGACTCGAGGATTACCTGCGCGCGCACGCGGTCGAGCCGCGCGAGCGCCTGCTCGCTCTGACGCTCAGCATTCTGGCCGAGGCGAAATCCGCGCACGCCAAGGCACCGGGCCTCTCCCCGTTGGAATGCACGATGCGGCTCGCCTCGGAAAAAACGGACGCATGGTTTTCCCTGCTGGCCGGAGATCCTGCGCGGTCTGCTCGCGCGCGGATCGCCTACTTTGCGGGCGGCCGCGCCGACCTGTTCCTCGAATGGCCGCTTCCGGATGACTTCATCACCTCGATCCGCAACGCCGGCATCGAGGCCGGACCTGCGCTGGAATTCCAAAGCCTGATCCGCAGGGAGCTCGACTACGGGGCCATGCAGGACATCGCCCGCGAGACGTGGGAACGGTTTTCCTGGGGGCATGTGCTGAGTGCGTTCGCGCTCTGGCTCGCCATCTTTTTTGCGGCCTGGGGGATTTACCTGAAATTCTTCCAATGAAACCATTTTCCGGAACCGACAGCTTGAAGCCCGATGTGGTTTCGCTCCGACAGGCGTTGTTTCTTGCGACCGGCGCCGGGATTACGATTTGTGGAATCCTCCTCATGGTGGCGATCCTGCGGGTGGACGGCTTCTCCGTTTTGGAGTGGGTGCTTCTCGGCCTCTTTGTCCCGCTCTTCGGGCAGATCGCATTCGGATTCACGATCGCGCTTTGGGGATTTCTGATCCTGCTTTCCGGAGGCGACCGATATCAGGTCATGCGGACCCTACCCGAGCCGCCGGCCGCTGGGCCCGTGGGCGCGACAGCGATCGTGCTCCCGGTTTTCAACGAGGATCCCGACCGGACGTTTCGCGGGCTCGAGAGCATGTTCCGCTCGGTCGAGGCCACCGGTGCCGGCGGGGCGTTCGACTTCTTCGTGCTCAGCGACTCGAACGATCCCGACCGCTGGGTGGAAGAAGAAACCGAATGGTTGCGGCTCTGCGTGAAATGCCAGGGATTCGGTCGGATCTTCTACCGCAAGCGCCGGATCTCGCTTCATGGCAAAAGCGGGAACGTCGCGGATTTCTGCCGGCGCTGGGGGAAGCGGTATCAATACCTCCTTGTCCTCGATGCCGATAGCGTGATGAGCGGGGAGACGATCCTCCGGCTCGCCCGCGTGATGGATGCAAACCCGCGCGCGGGGATCGTCCAGACGTCTCCGCAGATCGTGCGCGGCAAATCCGTTCTCCAGCGGTTCGTCCAGTTTGCAACGCGCCTGGTCGGGCCGCTCTTTGCCGCCGGTTCGAATTTCTGGCATCTCGGCGGCGGGAATTACTGGGGTCACAATGCCATCATCCGGCTCAAGCCTTTCATCGAACAATGCGTGCTGCCAGAGATCCCGGGACACACCGCTGCCGCGCGGCACATCCTGAGCCACGACACGGTGGAAGCCGCGCTCATGCACCAGGCCGGATACCAGGTCTGGTTCGCGTATCAGGAAGAGGGGTCGTATGAGGAGGGGCCGCCGAACCTCACAGAGAGCCTGAAGCGCGATCGGCGGTGGTGCCAGGGCAACCTCCAGCACTTTTGGTTTTTGTTCGCGCCAGGGACCCCTTTCACGAACCGCATCCACATTTTTTTCGGTCTCATGGCCTATTTGACTGCCCCGCTGCTGGTGCTCTTCATCGGGCTGAGTTCGTGGGACAGCCACGTGAAGCAGCGTTTCGCGGTTTACGTCGCAGAGCCGTGGGTTCCGGTCGCTGGCGCATGGACGTCCGGCGCACTGCTCGCCCTCACGCTCACCCTGCTCTTCCTTCCGAAGCTCCTTGGACTCCTCCATCTCCTGCCGCGCGCAAGGGAGTTCGGCGGCGTAACCCGCGCCCTGCTGAGCACCGTTCTCGAAACGCTGCTCTCCGTCCTTCTGGCCCCAGTGCTGCTCTTTTTCTACAGCAAGTTTGTTGTCCTCACTCTGCTCGGCCTGCGCGTGACATGGAAGACCCAGAACCGCGATGAATCATCGATCCCGTTTGGAGAGGCGCTCAGGACATTTGGCGTTCCCACGCTTTGCGGGCTTGCCGCCGGAGCTGCGGCGCTGGTCTGGTCCCCCTCGCTGCTTCTGTGGCTATCGCCCGTGCTGGCCGGGCTCGTTCTTGCGATTCCCACCGCCATGATCACCAGTTCGGAAGCTGTCGGCGGGTGGCTCCGCAAGCTCGGGCTGCTCCTGATTCCCGAGGAGTCCTCCGTTCCTCCGGTTCTCCGCGAGCTGGACCGTCCGGCCGGGGAGGATGCCAGGGCGATTTCGGGAGTCATGCAGGTCGCGATATCCCCCGAGGTGAATGCCCTGCATTCCTCGCTCCTGCGGCGTTCGCGCGTTCGCGCCCGGCACAAGGCGGCCCACCTCGCCGGACTCAGGCAAAGGCTGATTGCGGAAGGCCCGCAGGGACTCGCCCGCCGCGAACTCAGCGCGCTTCTCTGGGATGCGGAGGCTGTCGAGCTTCTCCATCGCGACATCTGGCTCTCCGCCGAGCAGGCCCTCCACCCGTGGTGGAGACATGCCCTGCGGCATTACAACGAAAATACGATCCGCCTCGACCGCCGCGACTTTCAGGGTTTGTAGAAAGCGGCGATCGCGTCGGCGACAGCTTCGATTTCTTCACCGCGGAGTTCCGGGAAAATCGGGAGCGCGAGCGACTCGCGGGATGCGGCCTCCGCCACCGGAAAATCCCCGGGCTTGTAGTCCAGGCAGGAAAAACATTCCTGAAGGTGGAGAGGAACGGGATAGTAAATCGCGCAGCCGATGCCGGCGGCCTGCAGGTGGGCCATGAGCGCGTCGCGATCCCGTGCGCGGATCACATATTGGTGGTAGATGTGGCTGTTCTCCAGCCCTTCAACCGGCGCGACGGGCGGCGTCACAAACTCCCCGAGCCCGCGCTTGGAAAATGCCTCCCGATAGTGCGCGGCATTCCTCCTGCGTCCGGCATTCCACTCCGGGAGATGGGGAAGCTTTGCGTGGATCACGGCGGCCTGGAGCGCATCGAGCCGGAAATTTCCGCCCACCTCACGGTGAAAATACCGTTGCTCCATCCCGTGGTTCCGCATCAGGCGGAGCCTCACGGCGAGTTCCTCGTCGCGGCAGACCGCGATCCCGCCATCGCCGGCGCCCCCGAGGTTTTTTGTGGGGAAAAAGCTGAAATACGCGGAGTCACCGATCGCACCGGCTTTCTTCACGCCATCCGTTCCGCGGAATTCCGCGCCGACCGCCTGCGCGGCATCCTCGATCACGGGAAGGTCAAATCGCTTCGCGATCGAAAGAATCTCGTCCATCCGGCAGCAGGTTCCGAAAAGATGGATCGGGATGATCGCTCGCAGACGGTTTCCCCGCGGAGTGAGAACCGCCCCGTCCGGCCCCCGCATGCAGCGGGTTTCAAGAAATTCCAAAAGTTTGTCCGGATCGAGGTTCAGCGAATCTTTCTCGACGTCCACGAAGACCGGCTCCGCCCACACGCGGTGGATGCAGCCGGCGGTTGCAAAAAATGTGTAGGGGGTCGTGAGGACGGCATCGCCCGGACCAATCTGCATCGCCATCAGGATCGCGAGCTGCGCATCCGTTCCCGAGGACATGCCCACCGCATGGCCGCAGCCGGTGAAGTCGCGGAACGCCGCCTCGAAATCCTCGACGGCCGCTCCCAGAATAAACTGCTGGGTTTCGAAGAGCCGCGCGACGCGCGACGCGATGTCATCCTTCACCAGCGCGTGCTGGCGGGTCAGATCAAGAAGAGGAACGCGCACAGCGCGTTATTTCTTCACGACGCCGAACTCGGCGCGGCGGTTGAGAGCCCATGCGGATTCGCCGCTTCCGGGATCCGCAGGCATCTCTTTTCCAAAGCTTACTGTCTGGATGCGTCCGGCCGGAACGCCGGCGTCGATCAATGCCTGGCGCGCCGCCTGCGCGCGACGCTCGCCGAGCCCCCGGTTGTATTCCTCCGTCCCGCGGTCATCGGTGAATCCGGCCACGATCAGGTCGCCGCGGGAGGACTTCATCGCGGTCGCGATCTGCTCGATCTTCGGCTTCTCGGCGCTGGAGACCTCGATGCTGTCATAGCCGAAATAAACCGGCGAGAACTGCCCGCGCGAGACGGTGTCGCCGAAGAAATTCGATCCTTCGACGCGGTCGCCGAGCGGCGTGCCGGTTACAAAGTCGCCGTCGACCCCGGCATACTGGCCGGCCTTGTTCTTGTTGCACGCGGAGAGGGAGAGGACAAGCGGGGCAACGAGTGCGATGAGGACAGGAAGTTTGCGCATCCACATCAGATGCAGGATATCAGCGGGAAAATCAACTTTTTCCGTTCATTCAGGTCTGTAGGAGCCCTTCGCAGTAACGACCGGCGGAGTTGTTCGCCTTGCATGTCCGGGGAGTCTCTGGAACAAAGGCGGGATGACCGATGAATTGAACCAGGCCGTGGAGAGCGGCCGACTTGACAAAAAAACCGCCGACGTGCTCGGCCGCCTCACGCCCGGAGCCTACTGCCAACACAAAAGCTGGGGCTTCGGACGCGTGGCGGAGTGGAATCTGATCGCGGGGCAGGTTTTTATTGATTTTGCGGGAAAGAAAGCCCACCCGATGCAGGCCGTGTATGCGGCCGAGACGCTGACGCCGATTCCCGAAGGCCACATTCTCTCACGCAAAGCCGTCGATGCCGGAGCGGTCCGGGAGCAGGCAAAATCCGATCCGCTCGGCCTCGCCCGCCAGATCCTCGGTGACCTCGGCGGCAAGGCGACCGCCGACCAGGTCGCCGTCGCGCTTCAGCCGGAAATTTTCGACGCCGCCGGGTTCAAGAAGTGGTGGGATGTGGTGAAGAAAAAAATGAAGGCGGACGGCCACTTCCAGATTCCGACCAAGAAAACCGATCCCATCGTTCTGCTCGATGCGCCGGTGAGTCCGGGGCGCGGGTTGATCGAGCAGTTCCGCGTGGCCCGTCACACCAAGGACCAGGTCGCCGCGCTCGACCAGATCACCAAGGCGCTCGGCGACCTCGCCCACGAGGTCGAGGAACTCCAATCCCTCGCCGTCCAGATTGAGGAGACGGCGGCGAAAGGCCGCAAGCTCCAGTCCGCGGCCGCCGTCGAGATGCTGCTGGCGCGCGATGAGATCCTGGCGCGCCACAGCGCCCTCAAGCCCGGGCCGGAGGCCCCCGCGGTCTCGGATATCCTGATCGGGGAGGAGACCCGGCTTCCCGCGCTGTTCGCGGCGCTGCCGGCATCCAAGCACCGCAAGGTTCTCGAATCATTCGAAGCGGCGTTCGGTGAGCGCTGGGCGGACAAGGCGCTCAAGCTCGCCCAGCAGGCCGGCTCCCGGCTGGTCGTGGAAATTTCCAAACTCTTCGAGAAGTCGGGAAAATCCGACGTGATGAAGTCCGCCCTCGCGCGCTGGATCAGCGAGCGGTCAATCTCCTCCGAGACCCTGATCTGGCTTTGCAAGGAGCGCGGGGCAGGGTTCGAAGGGCTGTTCAACGCAGAGCTTCTCGCCGCGGTATTCAGCGCGCTCGAGAGCGACATGCTGGCCGAGCGCCGGACGTCCCGCCTGCGCGATCTTCTCATGGATGATCACCCGCTCCTCGGCGAGCTTATCGCCCATGCCGACCGCGACACCGTGCGCGACATCATGCGCAAGCTCATCCTCACCCCGGTCTTCGACGACCTCACGAAGCGCTCGCTCATGGCGCGCATCGTGAAGCTCTACCCGGAAACCCAGAACCTCATCACCGGCGACACGCCCGATGAGGAAAAAGTGGAATCCCTCACTGTGTCGTGGGCCAGCATGGAGAAGCGCAAGGCCGACTACGAACACCTCATCTACAAGGAAATCCCGCAGAACCTTCGCGACATCAACGTCGCCAAGGAACAGGGCGACCTTCGCGAGAACTTCGGATTCAAGGCCGCCAAGGAACAGCAGCGGGTTCTCGAACGCCGGAAAATCGAAGCCGAACGCGACCTCTCCGCCGCCCGCGGAACCGACTTCGAAAATCCGGATTTCTCGCAGGTTTCGATCGGCACTGTCGTTACGCTTGTGCCTGAATCGGGCGAGGTGGAAGTCTACAGCATCCTCGGTGCCTGGGACAGTGCGCCCAACCTCGGGATCGTCTCCTACAAGGCTGCCATCGGACAGATCCTCCTCGGCCGCAAGCCGGGCGAGACGGTCGAACTGCCCGGTGATACCGGAACCCGCCGTCTGAAGATCGAGAAGATCGTGGCTTTCACGGAATTCGATCTCCTGCGCGAGAAGGTGCATTTCCTCAGCCCCGCGGAAGGCTGAGGCCATCCCCGGGATGAAGGAGAGAAACCCTCCGGGTTCCGGGCTTCGGATTCGCGGGGAATTCTTCCGGAGCGATCCGGTCACCTGTGCGCGCGGACTCATCGGCGCTGAGATTCATTGGAAGGGCTGCGGCGGGGTCATCGTGGAGACCGAGGCGTATTCAGTGCGTGATGACCCGGCCTGCCACACGTTCAGCCGTCCGTCATCCCGCGCATTCGTTGCCGGGCACCCGCCGGGGACGGCTTATGTCTATCTGAACTACGGGGTTCACTGGCTTTTGAACTTCCTCGTCAAGGGAGGGGAGGAGGATGGGTTTGTGCTGATCCGCGCGCTGGAGCCGACACGCGGTCTGGCGGCGATGCGAAGACGCCGTGGCGTTGAAGCCCGCAAGAAGCTCTGCTCGGGACCCGGAAAATTGACGCAGGCCTTCGGGATCGACCGTGCTCAACACGGGTATGATTTTACAAAAGGAGACAGCCTTCGACTTGTCTTGGGAGGAGCGATTCCCCGCGTCGCGACCGGGCCGCGCATCGGGATCTCAAAGGCCGTTGATCTTCCCTGGAGGTTCGTCCTTGCCGGCAGTGACTGTCTGAGCGCTCCGCTCTGAGAGAGACATTTCCAACTGTTCCCGCAACGCCCGCTTGGAGCGCGCCCGCGAGGTGAAAAGGTCCCAGAGCAGGAGCGTGAGCGGATAGACGATGAGCGAGAGGATCGCTGCTGCGGGAAAGACTCCCACCAGAAACGGCAGCGGCGCCTGCTTCAGCAGTTCGAGGATGTCGTGGGTGGGGACCTCGGAGGGTCCGTGGCCCAGGATCAGGCAGCCAAGTCGGTATTGGGCGTAGACGCAAAGCGGAAACGTCAGGGGGTTGCTGATCCATGTTGCCGCAATCGCGGCCGGCAAGTTGACCCGCGTGAAATAGGCGATCAGCCCCGCCGCCAGCATTTGGAACGGCGCGGGCATCAGCGCGAAAAATGCGCCGACCGCCATGCCTCCCGCGAATCTCTTCCGCGTCGGGTGCCAGAGCTCGCTGTGGAACAGCCGGTCCCCGAGCCTGCGGTGAAGCCACGTGCCGCGGACATGCTTTGCGCGCGGCAGGTGCCGGAGGTATTTCCCCAACCGCGATCGTCTCCAATGGATGGCTTTCATTTATGTTTTCACGATCAGGCTTGCCAAGAAGAGAATCAAGGGCTCTAAATGCACGCCGTATGAAGAAGATCGAGGCCATCATCAAACCCTTCAAAATGGAAGACGTAA
>Ga0247840_10004304_pt1 | contig 22697 bp, 26 predicted proteins | sample LaCruzMarch2015__FD_192404 | JGI IMG/M metagenome (GOLD analysis project Ga0247840, IMG submission 192404) | Freshwater microbial communities from meromictic Lake La Cruz, Castile-La Mancha, Spain - LaCruzMarch2015_17m | ecosystem: Environmental > Aquatic > Freshwater > Lake | place: Spain... | reverse complement strand
CATCCAATTCAACAAGGACTGATGCTTATTTTCTTTGTTTATCAGTGGTTTCTGTACGAAATAATGAACCATTATGAGAATTTTTTTATCATTTCAAGAATTAGTTCCAAAAGGAATCAGATAAAAGGCATGATGAGTTCTATCACTAAGTTCGCAATAGTCTTTGTTGGAAGTTATTTCGCCCTATTACTATTAATGTCAAACGCTGTACTCTCACTAGGCTTCGTTATCTATTTGTTTATGTACTATCTGTTCATCCTTTTACTTTATGTTCTATTCTCTAATACAACAATATTTATCTCACTTTACTTTGAATCGACTAAAGTTAGCTTTATATTGCCTACGATTATTTCTATTATTTATTCAGTTAAGATATATAACGAATATATGGCTTCGTTTATATATCCGGCGATTGATAAGAACTTTATCATTATGAATTTTCTTGGTGTTGTAATCATAAATACATTACTTTATTTATTAATTGCTAATAAAATGAAGGATGTGGTTTAGTTTATGAAGAATTTTAGAGCAAGTAAATCCAGTGCCTTAATTTTGATATTAATGTTCTTATCGGTACTTGTCATGAGAAACCTAACTTGGATCTATGATTTCAGTTCACCTTGGTCATTTCATTATCCACCAACAACTCACATTGAACCCAATCAACTGTTTGCCTTAATGGTATGGTTGATTCCAATTGTTCTTATTTACTTATCTCTTATGAACATCTATATCGATTATTACCATGACCACTATATTCTAATAAGAGTCAGAAGCTCAAGTAGCTTGAATTGGTTAAAAATGGTGATTCAGAAAATCTCATTAAGGTTAATCGGATTACAGTTGTTCTATGGATTAATATTGTATCTATTCAATACAACTTGGGGTCAACCCATCAACATGCTTTATCTTCTGTTTAATTCAATCTTCTTCTTCACTCATATGTTTGTCTTGAGTCTAGTTTCAATCATTATCTTTCATTTAAGTAATAGAGAAACAATGAGTATAAATATTGTCTTGTTTGGATATATAGCGATGAACTTTATGAGTCTACAACTCGAGTTTATTCTCCTTATTACAATACAATCCTCAGTGAATCTTTGGATTAATTTGAGTTTGATGGCTTGTTCAATAGGCTTATTGAAAATAATACAGATTCTGTTATTAAATGATGAATACATCTATTAAGGAGAAAGAAATGACAAAGATTGAAGTTCGAGATATTGAAAAGACATTTAAACAAAGTACTATACTAAAAGGAATCAATTGTGATTTTGAGTCAGGTAAGATCTATGGTATCGTTGGATACAATGGAAGTGGAAAAACCATTTTACTGAGATTGATATCAGGTTTAATGTTTCCAAGCAGCGGAACCATCCTTATTGATGGTGCAGCACTCAAAAAAGGAGAGATCCTAAAATCTTTAGGTGTCATTATTGAAAAACCATCTTTCTTTAATCATTTGTCAGGACTGGAAAATTTAAGAATTCTTGCCGAACTTCAAAAGATCATCTCTGATAAAGAAATAATAGATATTTTGACTTTAGTGGGTCTATATGAGAATAGAAATAAAAAGGTTAATAAGTATTCTCTAGGAATGAAACAGAGACTTGCTTTCGCCCAAGCGATCATGGAAAATCCGTCTCACATATTGCTCGATGAGCCTACCAATGGGTTGGATAAACAAGGTGTACAGATGGTTCATACAGTCTTAAAGGAACAAAGATCATTAGGCAAACTCATCATACTTACCTCACACAACTTAACTGATATTAAAGAACTGTGCGACATCGTTTATGAGATCGATCATGGGAGTTTACAACTTTATGAGAATTAAATGGTGGTTACTTCTAGGTATAACTTCAGTAAGTTTAATCATAAGTGGCATCACTGGATATGAAAAGAAGATGAAGGAAGATGTCTTCATTGATCAATCTAGTGTTTTATCCTATCAATCTCCATACTCTTCGACGTTTAACTCTGAAGCGCAAGTATATAATCTATCCATAAATAGTTATCAAGCTTTGTTTGATGAATGTGAAGAAGTATTACTAGTGAGACCTACTATTACTTCTTTAAACAGGGGTGTAGTTCAAACTGAGGCTAAAGTTATCATGATTTATAAAAGTAAAATGAACCTTGCTATAGGTGATGAATTAAATATATTTGAACCGATCCATAAAAAATCAGATAAACTTGAGATCGATTTCTCTTATATCCCAATGGTGAAAGAGAATGAATATCTCGTATTCCTTAACCATGTCGATACATTTCAAAATGAAAAGTACTTTAATTTTATTACCCCACTTTTTGGATTAATACCAATTAAAGATTCTATTAAGATACTTGACCTTAATTATCATGAAGGTGAAACTTATATGTATGAATCCATAAAAGATTATGACTTAATACTTTGGGATCTTACAGACAATCTAGAGTTAATTAAGACCCAGCTTCGTGAAGATCCTGAGAATAGCATTATTCAATCAGAGTTGGATAGTACACTAAAATACAAGAATGATCAAAATGAACTAATAAATGTGATATCCGCAGCTTATAAAAATCTTCTTAATCGTGATCTTAGCTATCAGAGATATTCAAACTAGTTGATTTAGTATTAAATGACTATTTTGCATTGATATTCTGGGTATATGATTTTGATTCAAAATCGAAAAGTAATTTATAGGAATGTGTTCTCTTAACATACTTGATAATATATTTTCTAATGATTAAAACGTAAGGATTATCCAATGGTACTTGAGCTAAAGAATTGGACAAATCATCAATATTGATACTGTTGCTTCTACCTAGTTCGTTATCAACGTAGGATGAGAAGAAACTATGAATCAATGTTGTTATGGATGGAAATAGATGTAGGTAAGGTTTTGAGTTTATAAGAAATGAATTCAACTCATCTATTTTTTCTAATTCACTAAGACAATCACAAATAAAAATCAAGGCAAAACCGGAAGCCTCAGGATCGAGTGTGATTCCTTTTTGATAATGCGTAAGTGCTTCTTTATAATTAGTTTCATCGTAGCAGAAATACGCTAAAGCCATATGCGCTTTATACTTTTCATAACGATTTACATCAAGATAATTGTCCGCAGGATTCTGAAGTTTTAGAGCATCTTCTACAGAATCAACATGCTGTACTTCGACAACATAGAGAAGTCGATCAATTCTAAAATTTAAAAGTTCACTTAAAGAAAGTTCTTTAAGTTTAAGCAGTTCTCTTTGAGCACTTATGATTTTAGCTTTTCTAACTTTTAAATTCATTTTGAAGATAGAGATAATGGGCTCATTACTCTTGAATTTATCCACCTTAACCATCAATAGATGAGCTAAGGTTTGATCAGTATAATTTTCTACAACAATAAAAGCAAGATTATAAATAAGTATCCTGATTATATCTGGAAAACAATGGCTCATCTCCAACAGGTCACTGGTGTGTTTGGTGTCAATCAAACTGCGATCAAGCAAGACATTAAAGGTTGCTTTAATGATTCGGTTAACTTCACCTAAATAGAAAAAAGAACTGTATTTACTAAGTTCAATATTGAAACGATGTTCTAACTGTTTGAGTTCAACTAAGGTTTGATATTGTATTGCATTAAGTAATTGTGATACAAAATCTTCGTATAGATCCATAACTTGTTCATATTCAAAAAAGTGACGATCTAGCTTATTGATAAGGCCAACATACTCCTCGGGGTAGGGAACTAAAACCTTTCCATTTTCGATAAGCGATAATTTAGATTGACTACAAATGATCGAGTTTTTGTTTTGAATAAAATGGTTTTGGGTATAAAGAGGTAACTTTGTCTCATCAAAAGCTTTCTTTCTATAGTGTCCAATCATCATACCTACATATTGATACATAAATATCCCCTATTTCTTTAAATATTATATCAAAAAATGCGAATGATTCGCTAAAAACAAAAAAATATTAGATTAGGCGATTTTAAGTTTTTACCCTATATAATAGCGATAAAAGGGGGATATCTATGAAAAGAAAGCTAATGATTTTGCTTATTCTAGTGCTAACCGTAATCGTTTTACCGCCTGTTAAAAAAATTCGACCTTGCTATTATATTGTTTGTATATAAGGAGGTAAATGGAATTCATTTTAAAATTAAGAGTTGGGTGTTTAGTAAGAAAATTTATAAAACACTAAAGTTGATCTAGTTTCTTTGTATGAGGAAAAATTACAGAAAGGGAACAATATGAATTCATTTCTAAAAAGATCCTATAGAAGTATCCTTTGTTTACTAATAAGTCTTCTGCTAATTGGTTGTGCGGATAGTGTTAACTATAAAAAACAAATAGAGGATTTAGAAAACCAGAAAATCCAACTATTAACTCAAATTGGAGCACTACAAGAAGTGAGCTTTAATAATTTATATAAGAATGGTTCATTTGAATGTAACCTTGAACAAGCTACTTACTCGCTATCGATAAGGTTTTTAGCTAAAACCGTTATTTATTTATATGGCGTTGATGTTAATGGTATGACAATTTTTGATAATTACTATCTTTTGAAAGTTGTTGATCTACATAAGTTTACAATGGTCGATGATATCTTCATTACTTCTTATAAAGGACCAGCAACTGTGGAATATCTAACAAAAAGTAATTTCTTTTTAAACTTCTCGATTTCCGAAGATGGTAAAACTTTAACATTAACTCCTTCTCAATATGTTGCTACGTGTAGCTTTGTTAAAGACTAACGATTTTTATAAATATTCGTTATAAGAATACATACAACCCTTAAAAAAACTGTTAAATATAACAGTTTTTAATGATATAGATTTATGATTCCAAACTTTATAATTGAAAATACTTAATGTCTTCGTTTGGTAGGTAAGGATAAGTTTGATGGTAAGGATCCATCGATCAAAGCCTTGCTTAACGCATTGTTGACCGCGTTGATGATCCCCACTGAACTGAAGGTCGCGCCTGATACTGTGTCCACATCTAAACTTTGGTCGTTTAGGATACTACTGGGGACCTTACTGAAAGCCTTTGAATAATATTGACTATTTTTTTCATTGTGACTGATGATGTTGATGGAAGTGATCGTATTATCTAGAAGTACGATTTCAACGGTTAACCCTGATCCATAACCAGTGGCTGTTCCTGTATACGTCCCATCAGTGAAAGTCCCATAAGTTAATTGTTCACCTGTTGTCAAACCTTCAAGTGTCGTTATGGTTTGTGCACTTTCAGAATTGCTTAGAATAGATAGTATTTGAACGCCACCTACCTCATTAAGATGAAGCATCAACACCAACACAAAACCTACAGTTAATATCCTATGGATCTTCATCCATTGAACAGATTTCGATAAAGGGGCTCTAAATAACCAATTAAGCCCCAAAACGATAGAGAAGATCCAAGCTAAGGTTCCCATATTCAGTGTAAAGACACTCATTGAAGAAGACAATCCATGGATCAATCCAAATCCTATAAGAGCGACACCGATTTCTTTGTGATACTTACGTAAGCCTTTATTGATCTTTATCCAAAGTTTTTTATTGTCGGAAGTCTTGATCATCTTGCGAGTCATATAAACAATCGCCAAGATCAATGTTAATCCCATCGCAATCCATGCAAATCCATAATTTAATAGTAGTTCCATAAGTACTCCATATCTTTCAAATTTTATTTGATAGGCAACAGTATAATGAATAATTGTGTCTTGATTATGAACTCTTGGGGTATTAAATTCGACGATTAATTTATGTCATCATAAAAGAAGTGCTTGACCTTATCTAAAGTTGTGCTATGATTCGATTAGATAGAACAGTGAATGAAACGGCAAACTTATCGAAAGGTAAGGACGCAAAGCTAAAGGGCCTTCATAATGGTGGCAGCCAGTTTCCAAGTTATTTGTTCTTTTTGTTTAAACGCAAAAGGAATTTTTATCATTTCATAAGGTTTGCTTTCAAACGAATGTGGTATTCGAAACATAAAGGAGGAAACTTATGTCTAAACGATCCACAAAGAAAGTAGTTCTTGGAATACTTGGCTCTCTTCTATTGATGGCAGTTGTTTTTCAACCTGTATTGGCTGTCGCCACCAATGGGGAAGTGGATGTCTTTCAGATGGTCAGTCGTTTATTTGCTCAGGTAGATAAACAAGATGAAAAGATCAAAGCATTAGAGGATGAGATCGCTGATCTAAAGGATCTATTAAAAGAGGATACAAAGAATCCTCCAGAAATCATTGTAGAGAATGTTGATGAGGAAGATCCTGTAGAAGAAGTAGATCCACCGGTTGAGGAAACAGATCCTGATCCTGTAGATCCTACCCCAGATCCTGTTTTGGATCTAAGATTAAAAGTAGTCGCAGTTGAAGGTGGATTGAAACTCACTTGGACGAAAGAAACCAGTGAAGATTTAAGAGGTTATAAAGTCGTCATCTCTGAAAACAATCCTAATCCTTCTTATCCAGATGATGGATACTTAAGATGGATCACAGATCGAGATGAGACATCGATCATCATCGACAACTCCGAAGCTTATAATGGGGGCGATATTGGTTCTTATCTAAAAGCAGACACAGAGTATTACTTCACAATCACGTATCTTTATAATGAATCGAAAGTAACTACCCCAACCATTCATTTCACTACCCCATCAGAACTGAGTGTTCCAGAAGAAGAGACCCCACTAGATCCAAGTAGCTTGGTTTTAAATGTGGAAGCAGTTGAGGCTGGTCTAAGACTATCTTGGACTATGGAAGATTGTGATTGTCTAAATGGTTATAAAGTCGTTATTTCAGAATCTAATCCTACCCCATCTTATCCAGATGATGGCTATCTTAGATGGATCACTGATCATCATGAGAATACGATCCTTATCGATAATAGTGAAGCCTATAATGGAGGAGACATCAATAGTTATTTGAAACCTAATACAGAATACTACTTTACCATTAGTTATCTCTATAAGGATCATAAGGTCACCACAGAAACGGTCAAATTCTTGACCCCTGAAACCTTAGTGCTTCCTACAAGTTAAAAAAGAAACTGTCGAGTCAAACTCGGCAGTTTTTTATTGGTCTGTGTTATCATTTAACAAGGTGATGATAAACGACACCCATAGTGAAGGTGACCTATGATTCAAAAGCTTAGATTGTCTTGGATTAGATTTATGAGAGGAAGATATGGGGATGATGGGCTCAATCGATTCATCATGGTCACTATGTATATCCTCATTTTTCTATCGCTATTCTTTAGAGATAATGCATTACTTTACTGGGTCATTTTAGTGGGATTCATAGTGTATAATTTTCGTTTCTTCTCAAGAAACGTTTCTCAACGAAGAAAAGAAAATAATTTCTTTTTAAAGGTAGTAAGACCTCTACGGTCAAGATTGATCGTACTTAAGAAAAACATCAACGATAGAAATCATAAAGTCTTCATTTGTCCTCAATGTAATGGGAAAGTGAGGATACCTAAAGGTCATGGGAAAGTAGCCATTACCTGTCCTTATTGTCGTCATGAGTTTACCAAACGCTCATAAGTTTTGAGGAAGCTTAGCTTATTTAAGGTATGATAAGGATAGAACTTATCCATTAGGAGAAACATATGAACGAAACCATTAAACATCAACTTAATCATCGCTCGATCAGAGAATTTATCGAAGAGCCTTTTAGTGAGACAACTTATCTAGAGCTTATGGAAGTTGCACGTCAAACCGCTACATCCAGTGGTCTACAAGCCTCTTCGATCATACGCATCAGTGATCCTGAGCTTAAGAAAAAGATCGCAACGATCTGTCATCAAGAATACATCGGGAGAATTCCTTTACTCTTGATCTTCATCGTTGATCAACATCGTAATAATTCGATCGCTTTGGCTCAAGGAGTCATCTCTGATGGGGCTGCAGGTATGGATAGTTTCTTTCAATCCTTCACAGATGCCTGTCTTATGGCTCAAAACGTGGTCAACGCTGCGGAATCCATGGATCTAGGAACCTTATACATCGGTAGTATCCATAATGAACCTACTGAGTTATGTGCCTTGCTTAACTTGCCTCCTTTGACTTTTCCTGTCGTAGGTGTAGGCATAGGTAAACCTAATCAGAATCCTGCTTTGAAGCCAAGGATGCCGATGAAGCTGAGAACTTTTGAGAATACTTATAAAGCTCCTGATAATATCTTAGAATCACTTTCAGACTATGATGAGCTTATGCAAAGCTACTATGATCTAAGAGATACCAATCGTCGATTAGACAGCTTTACTCATCAAGTCGCTAAACGAATCAACGCTCATAATCCTACTCGTCAAGAACTCTTAAATGTGGTTCGTGATCAAGGGTTTATATTTAGACTCAAATAAGCTCAACAACAGTTTCAAAAGAAACTGTTTTTTATAAAAGAATCTTTATTTACGAAAGCATACTTTCGTAAAATCTCTTTGATAGGTTTAGGTATAATAGAACTAGCGAGGACAATGTATGCCACTAAAACAAGATTTTTTATGGGGCGGCGCAACAGCAGCCAATCAATTAGAAGGAGCTTATCTTGAAGATGGGAAAGGTCTATCCAATGTCGATGTGATTCCTTTTGGATCAAACAGACATAAAGTTATGGCAGGACACACCAATACCTTCGATCTCAATGATCCAGCAGGATATCCAAGTCATTTGGCCATAGACTTTTATCATCACTATAAAGAAGACATCGCTTTATTGGCTGAGATGGGTTTTAAAGCCTTTAGGATGTCGATTGCTTGGGCTCGTATTTATCCTACAGGTCTAGAAGATCAACCCAATGAAGCAGGTCTAGCTTTCTATGATCGAGTATTTGATGAGCTCTTACGCTATGGGATAGAACCTGTGGTAACTTTAGATCATTTTGATTGTCCATTAATTTTAGTAGAGAAATATGGATCGTGGAGAAGCAGAGAAACGGTCGATTGTTTCATCAAATACGCAACGACAGTCTTTACACGTTATAAAGGTAAAGTAAAGACATGGATGACCTTCAATGAGATCAACATCTTGATGCATCTTCCGTTTATGGGCGCAGGTGTCTACTTCAACGAAGGTGATAATCCGCTTCATGTCCAATTTCAAGCGGCCCATCATCTCTTAGTAGCTTCTGCTTGTGTCACTAAAGTAGGTCATGAGATCGATCCAAACAATAAGATCGGTTGTATGCTTGCGGCAGGTCTTACTTATCCTTACAGTTGTCATCCTGAGGATATCTTGATGGCTCAAGCAGCCAATCGAGGCAATTATTTCTTCATCGATGTCCAAAGCCGTGGAGAGTATCCTCCTTATATCCTTAAGCGTTTTAAAAAAGAAGGTTTTGATTTAAAGATACAAGAAGGTGATCTTGAGTTCCTTAAGAAATACACTGTGGATTATATAGGTTTCAGTTACTATGGGACAGGAGCTGTCGCTCATGAGCCAACCAAAGAAGGTGAAGCTTCAGGCAATATGATGAAGTCGGTTAGAAATCCTTATGTTAGTTCTTCTCAATGGGGATGGCAGATCGATCCAGTAGGTTTACGCTATGTCTTAAATGAACTCTATGATCGTTATCAGAAGCCTTTGTTTATCGTTGAGAATGGTTTAGGTGCCATCGATAAAGTAGAAGAAGATGGTTCAATCAACGATGATTATCGTATTGATTATCTTAGAGAACACGTTAGACAATTGGTGAAAGCAGTTGAAGAAGATGGGGTCGATCTCATGGGTTATCTCCCTTGGGGCTGTATCGATCTGGTCGCTGCGTCTACTGGTGAAATGAAGAAGCGTTATGGCTTCATCTATGTCCATAAAGAAGATGATGGAACAGGAGATATGAGTAGATCACGTAAGAAATCATTTACTTGGTATAAAAAGGTCATCGCTTCTAACGGTAAAGACATCGACTAAAGCATAGTGTATTTATCTTAGTGTGAATAATTAAAAAAGCTCGACCACATTAGTGGATCGAGCTTTTTAATGGGCTTTTATTTATAGTTTTGAGAAGCGTTCACATAAATCGGTGACTTGAGCTTCGCTTGGCTTCTTCGAATGATCGATGATTCCCGTTGAGACAACGATCCCATCTTTCTTTGAGACAAGATCCTTCATCATCTTGATGGCGGTATTGCCTCCCATCCAGGCATAAGGAAACGCATGAGTCACAAAACAAGCCACTTTCTTATTATTCAATGAGGGTGTCTTTTCTAGAAAAGCTTTCATGATAGGCGATACTTGAAAGCCTCTCACTGGACTTCCTAAGATGATTTGGTCGAAAGAACTTAAATCTGGTTGATCCAAGAGTTCAATCACGGTTGAATTTGGATTCTCATTTTTAGCTTTCAATGAGATCAAAACGACTTCCTGACCTGCTTTGATCAACTTGGTTTGAATTTCTGTAGCGATCTTTAAAGTGATGCCTGTATACGAATAAATAATCAATCCTGTTTTCATGTGTTCCCCTTTGAGATGATAGTCACTAGACCATAAATTTATTATACCCCTATTTAGGGTTTTTTGATTTCGAGATAAAACGATTAAAGAAGGTGATATGTTATAATGAGACACGAAAAGAAGCAGTTCATGATCGTTATAAGTAAACCACTTATTCAGTACCTTTTATGGTCATTAGGAGACCTCGATGAAACAAATACAGGCGTTTTTTGGATTAAAAAGAGAAGCTATTCTATTAGATTCACGGCTATATATCGTTAAAGCCATGGTGGCTATTTCTCTTGGATATCTCATAGGAAGAGCTTTACCAATCACAAAACTAGATATGGTCTCTGTCCTATTAGGGGTCATGTATAATCTAGAAGCCATCAATGTCTCAGGGTTAAAAGGAGGCATCAATCAATTACTTGCGTCTGCTTTAGGAGCCATTACGACAGGTTTCTTAGTGTATCTGATGGGTTATCAAATCAATGTCTTCGTAATTGCCTTAGGGATAGGATTTACTTTATACATCGCCCTTAAGATCGATTATCGTATGGTTTCTCCAGTGGCCATCTTTACCAGTATCTATATGACACAGTTGCTTCAAAACGATGGTTTAGGAAATCCTAGTATACTGTTAACCTTTAGATTAAGAATCTTGGCTTTAGGTCTAGGGGTTGCGATCGCCTTGGCCTGTAACTTCTTATTTTCCATACTGTATTATCGTAAACTAGGGAAACGTCGTTTAGAATTCGTTAAGATCCAAGGCTTGTTGGGTCTTGAGAAAACAAAAGAAATCTTGGGTTCTAAACGCATTGAGTCTATGAACTATCAAGCTGTTTTAGCTTCCGTATTTAACGATATCGAAATGGTCAAAGCCAATTTAGAAACCATGAGAAAAGAGAAGAAGATCCCATTTAATACCTCAGAGAAACAGAATCTTAAACTCTATTATGAAGTCATCATTCAAATCAAGACCCTTATTCATCTTGCCTATGATTGTATCTACGTCAAAGAAAAGACCAATGTAGTCTGTGATCCAACAACGATCGCTGTCTTAGATTCGATCATCACTGGTTTGAAACAACTTGATTTTACAGATCTCAAAAAGATCCCTAGTGCTCATTCACTTACCTTAGATCCAAAACACTTCAAATTAGAGGAACGTAGGATAGGTGAGAACCTTAACCTTATGGCGTCTCATTATGAACTCATCCTAGAAAATCTAGGTCACTTAAATTAAAAACCGCGTTAGCGGTTTTAGTTTATTGTGCTCTTTTTTTAGTGCTTAAGAATAAGAAGACAAATAGGATGGGAACCAATACCACAAAGAAATAATTACCTATTTCTCCAGGTGCAGTCCCAATAAAGTAAGCATCACTTAAAGGTTTAAGGACTCTTCCAATTACGATCCTCATCGCATATTCGATCCATATCAGAACAAACATCAATGGGATTAGATTACGATATCTTAGTGCGACCACCGTATAAAATAGACCCATTAGAAGTTGAGAAAGACCCCACAAAGAGAAGACAAAATAAATTACATTATCAGGATCAGGATTACCAGAAAAGGTAATGATCGTAGCGATCGAATTCGCTCCACCATCTAAGGCAAAGACATGGATCAAACTTCTAACTAAGGTCATCAAGGTAATGGCGTAAAAAACATAGACGATGATTTTACTAAATGAGATCGTATTGTCTGCTTGTTTAGGAAAGAAGAGGTTCATAGAGACTCCTTAAGGTAAGTTTATTATAGTCTATGTTGACTCAGTTTTAAAAAGAATGCCCAATAAACTGAGAATTCTATTATAATTAATGCATAGATGTTTAACATCAATGAAATGGGACTTTATGAACAATCTAGATCTTCTTCCTTCAGAATTCGAATCGCTTAAAGACAATGATGAGACCATCTATTGGGTAGGCTCTCCCAAACTGGTCCCTTTCTTAGCCCAAGGAATACCTTTCCTTATCATTGGATTATTATGGGGAGCTTTCGATTATTTCTTCTTCCTACAATTTGCGTTTATTGGAGGATTCGGAGGAGCTGGAACCTTTATCTTGATCTTTATGCTTTTCCATATGTTTCCATTCTATGGAAGCATACTCAATATGATCCGTTTGGTTTTGGTTCATAAGAATACGAAATATGCCTATACAAGCAAACGTTTAATGTATAGATCTGGTTTCTTTGGGATCGATGTGAAGGTCGTTGATTATGATAAGATCCAAAACATCGAAGTCAATGTTGGACCTTTAGAAAATATGTATAAAGTTGGTACCGTAAGTGTGTTCTGTGGAGAATACTCTAGTGGGAAAAATGGGACACGTTCGATCACCAGTGACTTCAAAGCCATCGAAGATCCATATGGAGTTTTCAAAGCCATCAAGCAGGTCTCTTTAGACATCAAGACAGATATGAATTTCCCTAATCAATTACGTCCTGAGGAAAATCCTGGCTATACTACGAAATATACACCTAAAAAATAAAGCATTCTTAAACGAGATAAAGTGAGAAAAACGCTGACGGAAAGAAGTGGTATACTAAACTATATGAAACAAGATAAAACGATTGGGACTCTTTTATTGATTTATACGGGTGTGAGTTTCTTTATATTTACAACCTTTGGGAAAGTAGGGACCTTATTTATGGTTCCATCTATTTCTACTCAAGCTTATCTGGATCAGTGGCCTTCTTTTACGATTGGTAATCTTATCATTCAGCAACCTTCCTCTTCGATCATCATATTGATCTTATCGATACTGACTGTCGCTTTAGGCATCCATTACTTTATCAGTAAGAAGAGCCGTTTTGCGTATTGGTTGGGGATCAATTTTATCTTTTGGGGAATAGGTGCTTTCTTAGCGGGATTAAGTTATCAAGCTTTCGGTTATTATTTAAAATGTACAGGGTTAACCCATTGTCTATTTACCGATTGGGTAGAACTGCTTTATATGACAGTAACTGTTATATCTATAAATGCGATCTTGATGGCGTATGCCTCATTGATGAAAAGCTATAAACTATCTCTTCTATTAAAGAAGATCGCCTTGGTGAGTGTCGCAACATATACGATATTTCAAGGTATAGGGATGTTGATTCCTGTTCAGTTTATGTTGTCTTATGAAGGGATGCTTTTATTTCTAAGTCCTAATTTGATCATCTTTATCGTATTGAGCATCAAGCATAGAAAAGAGACTTTACATAAACAGATGTTGATTCTATGGATCGTCTTTATCTTTATCAACTTAGCTTATTTTGTGGCTTTGTTTGCTGGACAAGGAACGCTTATCTATAATGCTACAGGTTTCTGGTTCAACGAAAATGATACGCTTCATGTATTGCTTATATTTTGGATGATTGCTTGGTGGGTGATGATACCTCCCATCTTACATAAAGAAAAATTGATATAGGTGTTTAGTTAGCGTCGCTTAATGCGGCGCTTTAGTCATATGGAGGCCCGTATGAACATTCAAGTTGTATTAAGTCAATTATCAACTGAAGACAAGATCCGTTTATGTTCAGGAAAAGATTTTTGGCATATAGAGTCTTATCCTGAATTAGAGATTCCAGAAATCATGGTGACAGATGGACCTCACGGATTGCGTAAACAGCTAGGGGATAATGATCAACTGGGTATCTCAGATAGTTTTCCTTCAGTTTGTTTTCCTACTGCAAGCTTAAGTGCCTGTAGTTGGGATAAAGAACTGCTTTATAAGATGGGCCAAGTCTTAGGTGAAGAAGCCATCGATCAGAAAGTATCTGTGATCTTAGGTCCTGGCATCAACATTAAACGAAATCCTTTATGTGGAAGAAACTTTGAATACTTTAGTGAAGATCCTCTTTTATCAGGACTCTTAGCTTCTAAGATGATCCAAGGGATACAAAGCCAAGGTATAGGGACTTCTTTAAAACATTTCGCAGGAAACAATCAAGAATCTGATCGTATGACAGGTTCAAGCAATATCGATCAAAGAGCTTTATTTGAGATCTATCTCAAATCTTTTGAGCTTGCGATCAAACAAGCCCAGCCTTGGACCGTCATGTGTTCTTATAATAAGATCAACGGGATCCATAGTAGTAGTAATTCTTGGTTATTGAATCAAGTCCTTCGTGAATCATGGGGTTTTAAAGGTCTCGTGATGAGTGATTGGGGAGCAGCCCATGAGCGCGCAATAGACATCAAAGCAGGCTTAGATCTAGAAATGCCTGGGAATCATCACTTCTATTTAGATCAAGTTAAAAAAGCATTGGAAGATGGCTCTTTAAAAATGGAAGAGCTCGATAAAAGCGCTTTAAGAGTACTAGATCTTATCAACAAGTCTCTTCCTGCCTTAAGAAGAAAAGTAGACTTCGATGAGGAAACTCATCGTGCTTTTGCACGTAAAGTCGCTCAAGAAAGCATCGTCTTACTTAAAAATGAGGATCATCTTCTCCCATTAAAAGAGAAATCATCGATCTTAATCTTAGGTGAATTGGCTCAGATCCCTCGCATACAAGGCTCAGGATCTTCTCAAGTTCATCCCATCAAAGTAGAATCATTCTTAGATGGATTAGACCAAGCTAAGATCGCTTATCATTTTGAGAAAGGCTATAACGTACTCAACTCAGATGATTTTTCATTGATTGACACTGCGACAAGAAATATCCAAGCTGATCAAGAAGTCATCGTTTTCGTAGGACTCACAGAAGAGCTTGAAAGCGAAGGCTTTGATCGTTTAACTATGGCTTTACCAAGATCTCATGATCAACTCATCGAAACAGTTCTAAAAAAGACTTTACAGGTCATCGTTATCTTAGCGGGAGGATCTGTGGTCGAGATGCCTTGGGCATCAAAAGTAAAAGCCATCGTGAATGGATATTTACCTGGAGAAGCAGGAGGCTTAGCTTTAGTCGATGTCATCACAGGGAGAGTCAATCCAAGTGGTAAGCTGGCAGAGACCTATCCTTTAAGTTATGAGGATTGTCCAAGTTCAGATCATTTTGGATATGAACAGAAACAAGTCAATTATAGAGAAAGTATTTTCGTGGGATATCGTTATTATGACTCTGCGAAGAAGGAAGTACTCTATCCATTTGGACACGGTTTAAGTTATACCACTTTTAGTTATCGTGATCTTAGTTATGTGGAGAATGTCTTAAGCTTTACCTTAACCAATACAGGAGATCGTAGTGGATCTGAAGTCATACAGATCTATGTCTCTAATCACACGAAAGCCAATTTCTTTGCGTCCCATGAGTTGAAAGCTTTTGAGAAAATAACACTTAAGGCAGTGGAATCTAAAGTCATTCATCTCTCTTTAGATGAGAGTGCTTTTGAGTATTACGATACCTCTTATCAACGCTTCATCTGCGCTGATGGGGAATATGAGATCCAAGTCGGGGCATCTAGTCAAGATATTCGTTTAAGAAAAACGATCACACTAAAAACCAACGGTCTACAACACGTAGAAAAAGCTTGGCACAATACTTGGTATGAAACACTTGAGGGAAAACCAAGTGATAAAGATTTTGAGTTTGTCTATGAGAAAGCGATCCCAATTGATCAACTATTAAGAAAAGGTGACTTTAGTATTGATTCTTCTTTGAATGATATGAGTCATACTTTGATAGGTAAGATGATGAAGATCGTTTCTAGGAATATGTTGATGAAGGTGGGGCATTATTCCCCATCAGATACACAATCCAACCAGTTTAAAATGATGATGTCCTTTGTCATGACGACACCTTTAAGATCGACGATGTTGATGAGTCAAGGTGCTTTAAGTGAATCACTCGCTTATGCGATCGTAGATCTCGCCAATGGACATACAATCAAAGGCTTAAAAGGCTTACTCAAGAAAAAACATGATTAAGAAAATTTATGAATCCATTCTATTTGATATGGGAAACGTACTGATCGATTTTGACCCATGTGCTATCGTTTCTGCTTTTTGTGAGGATAAGTTAACCATAGAACTTTTAACAGAAGAGATATTCTTAAAGAGTGAATGGATGGACTTGGATAGAGGAAACATTTCTGAGAAAGAAGCTGAGACATTGATTTGCCTAAGGTTACCTAAGTCTATGCATCCTATAGTTCATACGATTTTCTTAGAATGGCCAAAAACCGTTATCGTAAGAGAAAAGATGATTCCACTTGTGAAGCAATTGAAGGCAAAAGGTTATCAACTATATCTCGCTTCAAACGCATCCATTCGCTTCTATGAGTATAAAGATAAAATTAAAGCCCTTGATGAATTTAATGGATTATTGATCTCAGCTGATATCCATCAAATCAAACCGGAATCTGCCTTTTATCTCTCATTAATGTCTCGTTTTGATTTAGACCCAGAATCTTGTTTTATGATCGATGATCGAAAAGAAAACATAGAAGGAGCAGCTTCTATAGGGATAGATGGGACTGAATATGATGGGTCGATAGAGCATTTGATTCTTACTTTAAAGACAAAAGGCATTCTATAAATTCTGTAATGGTTAAACGAAAAAAAGCCATCAACTGTGTTGATGGCTTTACCATCTTCGTGAACTTCCACCACCACCACCTGAACCACCACCCCCAAAGGATCCTCCTCCAGAACTAGCACTAAATATGATTGAAAAAAACAATCTCAAGAGTGCTCCATTTAGAAATCTAATGTCCATCGTAACGATGATTAAGACAAAGATGATGATCGCTAAGATGCTGATCCAAGATGGTACATCTGAGAAATCATTGCTTGTCTCTGTGTACGGGGTGGGATTGTTGATATCAAGCGTTACATTGTATTCTTTTGCGACTTCTTGGGCAAACGCAAGATATCCGTTTAGAATGCCTTGATCGAAATCTCCAGCCGTATAATAAGGAAGCATATAAGTATCTTGAAAACGTCCTGTTTTAGCGTCATTTAAGATGCCTTCTAATCCATAGCCTACTTCTATACGAGATACTCTTTCATCGATAGACAGAAGAATCAATAAGCCGTTATCCAGATCCTTATCGCCTATGCCCCAATCACGAAGGATATCTAATGCGAAAGTCTCTACGCTTTGTCCATCCATCGATTGTACGATGACGACAACGATCTGAGCTTTCGTTTTTGATTGAAGTTCCTGTGATGTGGAGATGATAGTGGATATCGTAGATTCTGATAAGAGACCTACCTCATCTAACACATAAAAAGTATCGTTTGGTTGAGGAATCGACGTCGCTAAAGGATGAATCAGTGGGATCAATAAAAGCATCCCACTGAATAAAGACATTAGGATACTTCTATAAAAGAGTTTCCTCATACAAGGCTTTTAGAATTCTACGTTCGGATTTCCGTTTTCATCCGCTTCAAAATAATCTTTAGGACTAAAGCCCAATAGACCTGCATACAAAGCAGTAGGTAAAGATTTTATCTTGGTGTTATAGGTTTGAACTGCTTCGTTATAATCGGTACGAGCTGTAGCGATCCTGTTTTCAGTCCCCGCCAATTCATCTTGTAGAGCTAAGAAATTGGTGTTGGATTTTAGTTCAGGATAATTTTCAACGATGACCAGTAAACGACTAATGGCATCGTTCATATCCGCTTGAGCTTCTTCAGTTTCAGCGATGTTACCAGCTCCTGCAAGTTTCGCTCTTGCATCAGCTAAAGCTGTGTAAATGGCTGTCTCTTGAGCGGCATAACCTTTTACGGTCGCAACTAAATTTGGGATCAAATCAGATCTGCGTTGAAGTTGAGTTTCAACAGTGCTCCATTTTCCATTGACAGCTTCTTCGTCTCTAACAAGACCGTTATATCCAGAAAAAAGCACAGCGACTAAAGCAACGACGATAACTAAAGGAAGTATTAATTTTTTCATGTTTTTCTCCTAGTGAATGAATTCTTGTTTATTGATATTATATCACGAGGTTATAAATCGATGGTCATAGATGATTTTAGGTCAAAAGCATTTACAAGACTAAAAATCTATGAAATTTTATCTCCTTTTTGAAGAAAAACCTTGAGCAATAAATTACTTATGTTATAATATTCACAAATAACCGAGGTAATCTACGATGAATCTTAGCACTGAAAGCTTAAAGAAGATTGATGTGATTGTGGCGGAGCATAAAGATAAGAAGGGACCTGTTAAGTTGATGCTTCATGACGTTCAAAAACAACTCGGGTATATCCCGTTTGAAGCCATGGAAAAAATCAGTGTTGGAGCAGATGTTCCTATTGCTGAAGTCTTTGGGGTCGTTAGTTTCTATACACAATTTACCACTGAACCTAAGGGCAAACATGTCATCAATATTTGTTTGGGAACGGCTTGTTACGTTAGAGGATCCCAACTTCTTTTAGATCGCGTTAAGATCTTAACCAACGCTCCAGTCAATGGAACCAGCAAAGACAATATGTTTTCATTAGATGCGACACGTTGTGTTGGAGCCTGTGGTTTAGCTCCTGTCGCCATTTTAGATGAACAAGTCTATGGGAATGCCAATAACAATAAAGAATTAGAAAACGCAATTCGTCGTATCATCAAAGAAGAAAATACCCCTCAAGCATGAAACTCCAATCGATGATAGGACTCTTACAGGCAACGCCTGTTACCGTTAATGATCCCTACATCGCTTTCAAAGAGTATCTCTATGTCAGTTGTACCGATCTTATGAGCGATGCCTTGGCGATGATATGTACCAATCCTGCTCAAACGATCTTACTTACAGGATTAGCGAATGGTCAAGCTTTAAGAACTGCTGAGATGATGGACATCAATGTGATCATCTTATGTAGAAACAAGACCTTAAGCGAAGACAACATCGACCTAGCGACATCTATGGAAATGAATGTATTTACGACTTCCTTACCTATGTTTGAAGCAGTAGGACTCTTATACAAAGAAGGGCTTAAAACGGCAACACGCAATGATGATCAAAACCTATGATCTAGAAGCCAATGACTTTACCGCAGCGGGATCTATATCGAGTGATATAAAGAAGATTGCGAAAAGTTATGGGATGTCTGTTGAGATGATCAGAAGAGTAGCCGTAGCCTGTTATGAAGCAGAAATCAATATGATCATCCATTCTCATGGAGGACAGATCCAATTGAATGTCGATGATGATTGGTTCACGATCGTATTTAGAGATACTGGTCCTGGTATAGAAGATCTAGAATTGGCAATGCAACCTGGTTGGACAACAGCTTCCTTAGATGCTCAGTCGATGGGCTTTGGAGCTGGTATGGGTCTACCAAACATTAAGAAAAACGTAGATACCTTTGAACTTCTAAGTTCACCAAAAGGAACTTTACTTAGAATAGGATTTAGACAAAAAGGAGAGTCCGTATGACCGTATTGGAACTCACTCAGTTGACCCATTGGACCATGATCAATTCAGGTCCACTAGAAACCCCTATCGAAGGGGTCTATGTAGGAGATCTATTATCTTATGTCATGGGCAATGCCAAACCTCAACAAGCTTGGGTAACCATGCAGACCCATCAAAACGTGATCGCAATCGCTTCACTTAAAGAATTCTCTGTATTGATCCTCATCGATGGGAATTCCATGGATGAAGAAGCACTACAAAGTGCTCGTGATAACGATATATCGATCTTGGTTAGTCCGCTTCCTGCTTACGAAACCATTCAAAAACTGGTTCAATTGGGCCTTTGATATGTTTTATGACTTGCATATTCATTCTGGTTTATCACCTTGTGCTGATGATGATATGAGTCCTCAAAACATCATCCAGATGGCTAAGCTTAAAGGTTTAGATCTCATATCGATATGTGATCATAATTCTCTAAGACAACAAGCAATCTGTGCGAAAGTCGCTAAGCAACATCATCTCCATTACTTGTATGGTGTTGAGATACAAACAAAAGAAGAAGTTCATGTCTTGGCTTACTTTAGGGATGAAGCTGATCTTCCTGAGATGCAAGCGTGGTTATCTCACGTTCAAATGAAGGTGATGAATCGTAGTAACTTCTTTGGTCATCAATATCTCTACGATAAAGAAGACAATATCATAGAAGAGGAAAAAACAGCCTTGATCTTCTCTCTCAATGCGAGTTTAGAAGAGACCCTTGATAAGATCCATACTCACCATGGTTTAGCGGTATTAGCTCACATCTATGGACGTAAGAATGGAATCATGACCCAATTGGGTTTTATTCCAAAAGGATTACCTATCGATGGGGTAGAACTTGTTCATGAAGAAGAAATCGAACGCTTCTTAAAAGAATATCCTACTTATATTGATCTTCCATGTTTCGTGAATTCTGATGCGCATACCTTATCAGATATCCATGAGGCAAGCCTTGCGTTAACACCTGGTGCTCAAAAGCGCTTTTGGAGTAAGTAATGCAAGATATCGCCATGATCAGTTTAGAACTGATCCAAAACTCAGTCAGTGCTAAAGCAAGCAAGATCGATTTCACCCTTGCCTTAGCTCAAGAAGACGGGACATCTACCATGATCATCGCTGATAACGGTTGTGGGATGGATGAAGCCACATTGGCTAAAGTAAGCAGTCCCTTCTTTACCTCCAGGACGACCCGTAAAGTAGGTTTGGGTGTTGCCTTCTTCAAACAGGCCATTCAACAAGCCGCAGGTTCTTGGAATATTACTTCCGCACTTAACCAAGGTACCACCGTCAATGGAACCTGGGAAAGTAAACATTGGGATGCGCCTCCTTTAGGCAATCTCGGTGAAGTCATATTGATCTTACTTCAAGGTCATCCAGAAATTCATTTGGTTTTTAATTTTAGCACCAACTCATCCGTTTATACCTTTGACAGTAAAACGTTTGAAGCCAGCATCGCTCCGGTACCATTATCAGAGCCTGCCATTCTAAAATGGATTGAATCAGAAATCAATACGAATATCCAAAACTGTAAGGGAGGAATCGATTATGAAAAGTCTAGATGAATTGAATAAGATCAGAGAAGCAGCCCTAAAAAAGGTCAATCTTAGACAAAACAATGCCCAGTATCGTATCTTGGTAGGTATGGCTACTTGTGGTATCGCCGCAGGTGCTCGTCCAGTCATGAAAACCTTTTTAGACGCCATCGACAAAGATCAATTGCCGGTAACGCTTCAACAAACAGGCTGTATTGGGATGTGTATCCATGAGCCTATCGTCGAGATCATCGACCAAGCTGGAACCAAAACAACGTATTTGGAAGTCACAGCAGCCAAAGCTTCAGAGATCATCGAAAGCCATCTTAAACAAGGCAAGATCTTAGAAGCCTATACCCACGTAACGAAATAGGTGAACATATGGAAAGAACACATGTCTTAGTCTGTGCAGGCACAGGCTGTACCTCTTCTAAATCATTAGAACTCGTTAAACGTTTCGAAGAAGCGATTCGTATGAAGGATCTTCAAAGCGAAATCAAAGTCGTAAAGACGGGCTGTTTCGGTTTGTGTCAAAAGGGTCCTATCGTAGCGATCCATCCCGATAAAGTTTTCTACAGTCATGTTACCTTAGGCGATGTCGATGAAATCGTCAATGAACATCTCTATAAAGGAAGACCAGTTAAACGTTTAGAAATCACCGACATCGATGAAGAAACCAAAGAAGCTATCTTTGAGTTCGAAAAAATCAAATTCTATGCGAAACAAAAACGCATCGCTTTACGTAACTGTGGTTTGATCAACCCAGAAGACGTCACTGAATACATCGCTTTAGATGGTTATCAAGCCTTAGCCAAGGTCTTAATGACCATGACTCCTCAAAACGTCATCGATGAGATGAAGAAGAGTGGTTTAAGAGGAAGAGGCGGGGGAGGATTCCCTACTGGTAATAAGTGGCAATTTGCGGCCAATCAAGTCAATGATGAAAAGTATGTCATCTGTAACGCCGATGAAGGCGATCCAGGAGCATTCATGGATCGTTCCATCTTGGAAGGCGATCCTCATTCAGTCATCGAAGCCATGACCATTGCAGGTTATGCGATCGGGGCTCATCATGGCTATGTTTATATCCGTGCTGAATATCCTATCGCCGTTGAACGTTTAAAAATCGCCATTAAGCAATCTGAAGAATATGGGATGCTTGGGGATAATATTTTCAATACTGGATTTAAATTCAATATTGAGATTCGTTTAGGCGCTGGTGCTTTCGTTTGTGGAGAAGAAACAGCTTTGATAGCTTCCATTGAAGGAAGACGTGGTATGCCTAGTGTTAAGCCTCCTTTCCCAGCTGTAAAAGGCGTATGGGGAAAACCAACCATCATCAATAACGTTGAGACCTTTGCGAATATTCCTGCCATCATCAATACAGGCGCTGATTGGTTTGCCTCGATTGGGACTGA
>Ga0247840_10004303_pt1 | contig 22697 bp, 21 predicted proteins | sample LaCruzMarch2015__FD_192404 | JGI IMG/M metagenome (GOLD analysis project Ga0247840, IMG submission 192404) | Freshwater microbial communities from meromictic Lake La Cruz, Castile-La Mancha, Spain - LaCruzMarch2015_17m | ecosystem: Environmental > Aquatic > Freshwater > Lake | place: Spain... | reverse complement strand
GAGACTTAAAGTGTACTCCTTTACAAAAACTAAAAATCGACAGAAAAACTTCTATCGATTTAGTTACTATGTATCCTCATTTGAAACTTTATGCACAAAATGTTTTGACATACTACCTTTTTTAAAATCTTGTTAAATTTTTAAAGGTAGTCAAAATTACAATATTAATATATTTTTTATTGACTAGATACATCTAAAAAATATAATACAAATAATAAAATTAATCAAAAAATATGTCAGCAAAATTTTACGATACTCTTCTATGAGAGTATATAAAAAACCCCTGAATTAGGTGAATATCTTTAGATAAACTTTCTCAAAAAGATTTTTGATATAGGATGATAAGTTATGAAGATGTTACTAATAATAAAAAGATAAATTTCAAAGATGTAAATCTAAAACAAGCATCTATTTATTCAGGAGAAGATGTTTATATTACAAATAAATTATATGAAAAACATAAAAATGAATGAACAATAATAAATAAGGTATTAAATGAAATAGAAATACCACTGATTCAGGTGCTTAAAAAAATGGAAATAGATTGAGTTTATATCGATTCTGATTCTCTTAAATGAATATGAATATTATTAGATAATGAAATAATTCAATTAAAAAATCATATATATCAAGAGATTGAAGAGGAGTTCAACATTAGTTCGCCAAAACAGGTTTGAGAAATGCTTTTTTCTAAGCTAGGTCTTCCTAAATGAAAAAAAAATAAAACATGATTTTCAGTTTCTGCAGATGTACTTTGAGAACTAGCTCATGATTATCCAATAGCACAAAAAATAATTGATTACAGACATTATTCCAAATTACAATCTACTTATATAGAATGATTATTACAACTTATTGATAATAATTGATTTGTTCATACAAATTATAATTCAGCCGTTACAACCACTTGAAGACTTTCAAGCACAAATCCTAATCTTCAAAATATTCCTAATTCTGTTTGAATAGCATGAGAAATAAGAAATGCTTTTGTTTCTAGATTTGAAAATTGAAAAATAATTGCTTTGGATTATTCTCAAGTAGAAGTAAGACTACTTGCTATAATGTCAAATGATAAAAATTTAATAGATGCATTCAATAATTGATTAGATATTCACCACAAAACAGCAGAATTTATTTTTCCAGGTAAAACTATTACAAATAATGAAAGAAAAATTGCAAAAGGAGTAAACTTCTGAGTAATTTATTGAATTAGTTGATTTTGATTATCAAGCATGTTATGAATTAGTATGAGAGATGCAAAAATATATATTGATAAATTTTTTGAATCTTATCCTGATGTAAAGAAATATTTAGATAATACAATAAAATTTTGTGAAGAAAATAATTATGTAGAAACTCTTTTTTGAAGAAAAAGATATATAAACTGAATAAATGATAAAAATAGAATAGTTAAATGAGCCGCAGAAAGGGAAGCGATAAATATGCCTATTCAGTGAACAAGTGCAGATATCATAAAAATAGCTATGATAGAAACTTGTAAATTTTTAGAAAAAAATAATTTAAAATCAAAATTAATAATGCAGGTTCATGATGAATTAGTCTTTGATGTATATCCCTCTGAATCTATTATTATTGAAAAAGAAATAAAAGAAATAATGCAAAATGTTTTGAAAAACAAACAAGTAAAATTAAAAGTTGATACTTGAGAATGAAATAGTTGGAGAGAAGCAAAATAATATTTAATAAAATTATATAATGCCATATACTAATGATCAGAAAATTGATTATATATTTAAAGAAATAAAAGCTCAAAAACGAACTAGATATTTTAATTTATTGTTAAAATTAACAGTAATTTGATTTATAATTTTCTTATATTTTACTTATGCGTATTGAGTTGAAAAGGAAGAATTAAGGAAACAAATAGTTAATGTTATTTGAGAAATGGTTAAGCCTTTAGTAAAAGACTTAGCTACAGATATGATAAAGAATAATACACAAGAAATAATTAATAAAAAATAATATAAATTGAGTAATAAAAACTATAAAATTATACCTTTAAAAATTTCTCCCTTTTCCAAAGGGATGACCTAAAAGCCTCCCTCAGGGGGAGGGATTAGAATCTTAATCCACCTAAATTTAGATTCTGACTAAAAATTAATTTATAAATAATAGAATATGATTATAAAATTGATTTATGCTATATTACTAATAGCCTGATGAGTATATTTAATAAAATATAGAAAATTGGTAAAATCATGGACATGAAATTTTTTCTGGGCGGAGCACTACATATGAAATTGATGAACTTATTTGATAATAATTTTATTTTGATTATGAATGATTTTTTTCTGAGTAACATATCCTTTTTGAATATTTGAAACTACAACTGTAACAATTCCAAAAAACTAATTTTAATTTAATAACTTAATAATAAAAAAATGAATAAAATTATATCAAGGATTATACTATTATTTATATTACTATTTAGTGTAAATATTACAAATACTCTAGCAGATGAAAGCAAATGAGTGAAAATAATTATATCTGACTCTATTGATCAAAAGGTTACAGTTTGAGATATTTTTAATTATTTTGCAAATTATTATAAATATCAAGTCCCAGAAAGTTACAAATTTATAAAAATTAATTATAAAGATATTGAAAAATGAAGTATACTAGAAGAATCATTACAAGTATTGATTTATCTAGACTTAATAAAAAACCCAAATATAAACATAAACTCAAATAATGAAATAAGTGCTTGGAATTTTTATAGATTATCTGAAAAAATTCTAAGAATTGAAATAATCAATGATGAAACAAGATCAAATTTAGAAAATAGAAAAACAAACTTAAATGATATAAATATAGTCTCAAATTTTGTTATAAATAGTAATAATAATATAACCGTTGATACAAAACTGAATAATGGCATCATAAAACAAAAAATGGAAATATTAAATGATGTTTATGATACTGTATTAAATTTGCATTATGATAAAGAAAAATTTGATGAAACAAAAATTTTGGACTGAGCTATATCATGAGTAGCAGCATGAACAAATGATAAACATACTGTATATTTTCCTCCACTGGAAAGTGAAAATTTTCAAGACTCACTTTCATGAGATTATGAATGAATTTGATCTTATGTAGATATGGAAAAACCTGGATTAGTTAGAATTCAATCACCAATTCCAGGATCTCCATCTGAAAAAGCATGATTAAAATGATGAGACTTGATTACAAAAGTAGATTGAAAAGAAGTAACAAAAGATAATTCATTAAATGAAGTTATTTCATGGATTAAATGACCTACTTGAACAACAGTAACACTAACTATTAGCAGATCTTCAGAAATACTAGAAATAAAAGTTATTAGAGAAAGAATTGTAATTAATGATATTGAGACAAAAGTATTGAATTGAGATACATTTTATATACAAATAAAAAGTTTTGGGGAACATGTTTCAATTGATTTTAAAAAAGCTTTAGTAGTATTAAATGATAATAAAAATATTAAAAAGGTAATAATAGATGTAAGGAATAATTGAGGTTGATATCTAACAGAAGTAGCTGAAATGTTATCATATTTTGTAAAAGAATGACAAAACACAGCAGTAGTAAAATATATAGATAGTGAAAAAAATTACACTTCTAGGTGATATGATTTAATAGATTTTAATAAATATAAATTAGTCGTTTTACAAAATTCTTGAACAGCATCAGCATCAGAAATATTAATATGAACATTAAAAGATTATTACACAAATATCACTTTGATTTGAGAAAACACTTATGGTAAATGATCTGTTCAAGTAATGAAAAATTATATAGATGGTTCTTTACTTAAATATACAATAGCAAAATGGTTTACATGATTAACACAAACATGAATAGATTGAATATGAATTAAACCAACAATAGAATTAGAATTAGATTTAGAAAATTTTAATAAAAATTGAAGTGATAATCAGTTAAATAAAGCATTAAGTATTAACTAGAAAAAAATGATTAAAAAAATATTAATTACAAGTATATTACTTATCTCGATAATATATTCTCCTGTTTATGCTGATAATGAAATAAGTATTACTACTAAGAATTGGTTCAATAATTATTCAGAAAAAATAAGCAACAAACTTAGTATTGATAAAGAAATATCATTTTTTAACTGATTTAATGAAAAATTAAATCAGTTATTGATTAATAAAAAATATAATCAAGCGCAGTTAGGCCTTATAAATGATTTAATAAAACTATCAAATGACTATACTTTTAATTTAGAATTATCTGAAAAAGAAAAAAATAATAAATTAATTTTACAAACAAACAATTTAGTAAAAAAATTTAAATATTTATCATACAATCCTGATCATATTTTTTTAGAAAATTGAATATGGTATACTTACATATATGATAAGCATTTAGTTTTTAGTGAATGAAAAAATATTAAACCTGAAGATCTAAAATTTAATAATATTTTTCCAGATAAAGCCATTGCTTTTTTATTAGATAATAATTCTTTATGATTTATTGTAAATTATAAAAAAGTTAAATTAATATCTGACTCAATAATTTTTTGAATTCCAAATAAATATTGATTTTTAAAAGAAATAAAAGATGATAAAAAAATAATAAATTCTGAAACTGATAATTTATTTAATACTTTAAAATCAAATACAATAAATTTAACAAAATGAAAAGACAAACCAACAAAGATTAAATCAATATATGATTATATTTTAAATAATATTGATTATCCAAAAACATATTCTCTAGATAATGCAAATATTTTTTCATGAATAGATACATTTAAAAATAAATCTTGAGTATGCGAATGATATACCAAAATATTTATGTATATGTTAAATTTTGCAAATATAAATGATACTGAAGTAATAAGATGATATGTAATAGATGCGATTGATTTTCCGAAAGTATGACATGCATGGGTTAGAATTTGAAATGAATATTTCGATCCAACATTTGATGACCCTATATGAAATACCAAAACAAAATTATATGACGATTATGAATATTTTTGATTACCAAAGGATTTAATATATACAAATAGATACGATTTTAATAACCTACCTCAATATTTAAAAGAAAAAGACAAGGACTTTCTAAAATGATTTATAACTCAAAATATAATCCCCCTTTTACCTAAGTACAAAAATTCTTGATATAATATATTAAAACCCTATTTAATGAAACTTAATAATTGAATAGATGTAGATAAAGAACTCGATATAGAAGATTTAAAAAAAATCATGTGATATTATGAAGTTATTGATATGAAATTTACTAAAAATTGAACAAAAAATACTATTACAAATATTAATTATTATTTAATTGATAATACTGATATTGATGATTTAATGGTTCAATTAAACTTTAATATTGATTGATATTATTTATTTAAATGGAAATTAGATAATTGAAATTATGAATATAGGCTTGCATATAATTTGGTTATTAAATAACAAAAATCTTTTTTAAAATATTATAGTATATAATTTGTATATAATCTTTTGACATTTGAAATATATAAGTAGAATAGACTAAATTAATTTTTTAGTCTATTTTTTATGAATGAACAATTTTTTGAAGAACAATTTGAATTGTTAAATGAGGCTCAGAAACAGGTGGTGGAAGAAATTTATTGACCAATTATGGTAGTAGCATGACCAGGTACAGGTAAAACACAAATAATAGCTTTGAGAACTGCCAATATTATTCTTAAGTCTGTAATTTCTCCTGAAAATATATTGATTACTACTTTTACAGAGGCATGAGTAATAGCTATTAAAAAGAGGTTAGTAAAATATATATGAACTGATGCATATAAAGTAAAAGTTTCTACTATTCATTCTTTTGCACAGGATGTAATTACAAGTTATCCTGAAAAATTTGTACTGGAAAAAGCTTGAAATACAATTGATGATATTGAAAGTCTAGAGGTTTTAACAAATATTATTGATAAAAATATTAAAGATGGAGGTCTAACAGAATTATTTTCACCATTTGATAGGTATATGTATCTAAGGGATATAAAAGATAGAATTTGAAAATTGAAATGAGAATGAATAAGTCCTGATAAATTTGAAAAAATAATATCAAATTTGAGACAAGAATATGATATAAAACTTGAAGAATTAAAATTAAACAAAAGAATCAGAGATTTAGAAAAGAGAACAGCAAAAGATGCTGAAGTATATAGTAAACATATTCTGAAATTAACAGAATTAAATTATATTTACAAAGAATATGGCGAATATTTGAGAGATAACAGCCTATATGATTTTGCTGATATGATAAATTTTGTAGTAGATAAATTTAGAATTGATGAAGATTTGAGAAGTTTTTATGCAGAAAAATATCAGTTTATAATGCTTGATGAATACCAGGATACCAATAATCCACAAAATGAAATAATGGATCTAATTTTGAGTGCAAGTCCTTATTCTATATCATCAGATTGAACAGAAGAAATACAAGAATGTAATATTATGGTTGTATGAGATGATGATCAGTCTATATACAGATTTCAAGGTGCAAATATTGAAAATATGCTTGATTTTTATACTAAATACCCTAAAACAAATTTTATTGTTTTAGAAAATAATTATAGATCAAGTCAAAGTATTCTAGATTTAGCTACAAATTTGATTGCAAATAACAATGAAAGATTAGTTAATAGATTAGATTTTTTAGAAAAAAAATTAATAGGACAATCTAAATATAAGGATCTAAAAAAAACTGATTATTACATATTATCAAGTGAAGAAACTGAGAAGATTTTTGTGGCTGAAGAAATAAAAAACAATCTCAAAAATGAGAATGAAACTTTTGCTATTATTGTTAGAAGTAATAAAGAGCTTGAAGATTGGACAAATTTCATGCAATCACAATGAATTGATGTAGAATCAAAACTTAAAACAAATATTTTATCTAATAAATTTGTAATTTTTATACTGGATTTTTTGAGACTTATAGAAAATCCTATGTATAATGATGAAAAATTATTAAATATACTTAGAACAGATATTATTGATATAGAGAATATAGATGTAATAACAATCGCAAGAGAATTATATACAAAAAATTATTCTAAAAGCTGACATAAATTAAAATTATGGGATATTATCAAAGATATAGATAAAAATATTAAATGATCTGATTGAGTTTTTGAGTTAGAATTAGAAGAAAAATATAAAGATTTTAAAAAAATTGTAGAGTTTAGAGAATTAGTTCTAGAATTAAATTCACAGTTATGAATGTATGGTATTTCTAGATTATTTCAAAAAATAATGGAAAAATTATGAATTATTGAGTACATTGAAACTAGTTGAAATTTCTCAGATTTGGAAGATGTTTTCACATTGTTTAACAAAATAAATGATTTAAATGAAAAAAATAAAGATATAATATTATCTGGATTACTAAATAAATTTGAACTTCATAAAAAATATAATATACAAATACCTAGACAAATACTTAAAAAATCAAACTCAAATATTGAGATTTTAACAGCTCATGGATCAAAATGACTAGAATATGATTATGTCTATATCCCTGGAGTATTCTGATGAAATTGGGAAAATAAAAGTGTTCCAAATAAGCTTAAATTACCTATATGAGTAGCTTGAAATGGTATGCAATATAGTAATTTAGATGATAAAGAAGTAAAAGATATAGAAAAATTTATTAACAATGAAGAAAGTAGAAGACTTTTTTTCGTAGCAATTACAAGAGCCAAAAAAGAGCTAATTTTTACTAGACCTGCATGAAAAGATAATAAACCTTTTATTGATAGTCCTTTTATGGTAGAAATATGATTAGAACCAAAAGTTATTGATGAAAAAATTTCTGAGGATTCTATGACAAATTCTATTAAAAATCTACTATTGTGAAACAATGATGATTTATTAAAAAATACACAAGAAGAGATTAATTATATAAAAGAATTTTTAGAATCATTTAAGTTAAGTCCTACTGATTTAAATACCTTTTTAGAAGATCCAAAAACATTTTTAAAAACAGTAGTATTTAAATATCCTTTTGAATGAAATGAATATACTATTTTTGGTAATGTTTATCATAAAGTACTAGAAAAAGCAACTGAAAAAAAGTTAAATTGAGAAGAAGTAGAACTATGATATTTAACAGAAGAATTCAATAGGCTTTTAAGTAAACAAGTTTTAACTCACGAAGAAAAAAACAGACTAGTTAAAAAATGAATGGAATGACTTACATGATATTATGAAATATTTAAAAATAATAAAAGAACTCCATTAGCAATAGAATATAATTTCAGATCAAGAAATATTGTTTTTGAATGAGTACCAATTACCTGAAAAATAGATAAAATAGAAAAATTAGATTCTAGTGCTAACTCAGCATCTCTAAAAACTTCAAATTGATTACAAAGAACACATTTTATAGAGGATGTAGCTGTAGTTGATTATAAAACTTGATGAACTAAGACAATTTGAGAAATTAAATGAACAGATAGATACTGAGAATTTAAACCATGATTTGAAAATGGAAAATATTACAGACAATTACTATTTTATAAACTTTTAGCAGAAAATGATAAAGAATTTCATTCAAAATTCAATATTACAGAACTTGCACTAGATTTTGTAGAATGAAAGAATTGAGAATATAAATATGTTCCAGTAAGTTTTGAACAAGAAGATTATGAAGAATTTAAAAAATTAGTAAAAGATTCTCGGGTAAAAATAGTAGATATTGATTTTTGGAGGGAAGTGTTGGGGAAGTAGAGAATATATTTTAAAAAAGCTAATATGCCGAAATTTAATGACTTAGATTTAAATAATTGGAAATGAATTGATTTAGATGTAAATAGTCTTTGGGTAATACCTGAAAGAAAAAAATGATGAAAACATTCAAACTTTTATCATGGTAATTTTATCCCTCAAATACCTGAACATTTTATAAAAAGGTATACAAAAAAATGATGATGGGTTTTTGATCCCTTTCTTTGAAGTGCAACAACAGCAATAGAATGTGAAGAATTATGAAGAAACATAGTTTGAGTTGATATACAAGAAAAATTAGTAGAAAGGGCAAAAGAATTAATTACTAGTAAAGAAATTAATAAATTATTTATTACTTGATGTAGCAAATCAATAAAAACCAAAAATATAATAGATTGATTTTTAAATATAAATAATATAAAGTGATTTGATTTAGCCTTACTTCATCCTCCTTATGATGACATAATAAAATTTACAAATAGCGAAAATGACCTATCAAATTGTGATTCTACTGAAAGTTTTTATATAGAATTTTGAAAAGTTATAGAAAATACATATAATTTAATGAATAATTGATGATATTGCATAATAGTAATTTGAGATAAATATAAAAACAGTGAATGGATACCCCTTGGTTTTTGATGTATGAATATAGCACAAAAAATTTGATTTAAACTAAAAAGTGTTATAGTTAAAAATATGGAATGAAATAGATGAAAATCATGAAGCTGATGAATATGGAAATTTAGAGCTTTAAATAGCGATTACTATATATTTAAGCATGAATATATTTTGGTTTTTAAAAAATAATCATTTTAAAAAAATATTTAAAATAACTACTTATAGTATGTAGATTTATAGTCATCATTATATATAATGATGACTATATTTTTATTTTTAAATATTTTTTATGGATATAAAGAAAAAATTTTGAAACAAAGTAAGGGATTTAAGAAAAAATCTTTGATTATCACAAGAAAAATTAGCAAGTATTTCGGGATTACATAGAACTTATATTTGAAATGTAGAAAGATGAGAAAAAAATCTTTCTCTTGAAAATATTGAAAAAATAGCTAAATCATTAGAGGTTGATATCAAAGATTTATTTTTATAACATTTATTTATGGCCAATAAAAAAGGTAAAATTGAATTATTTTTAGAATTAGCTAAACCAGATAAAAACTGATTTTCTAGGTGGGTAGACACAAGTGAATTTATTTGAGATTATTCAGAATTAGAACTATTAAATTGATTAAGTTGGTGAAGGAGATCGTCAAGTTTAGCAAAAGTTTTTAACATAGAAACAGATAAAACACAAACTCCATGAGTAAAAATTGATAGAATTAGATTAAATTGATTTAATCAAACAAATTCTAAACATTTATCTCAAACTATAAGAAATGATATAAAAAAAGAAATTTTAAAACAAAGGTGTGTTATATTATGAACTAATAGAAGTTGTGATCACAAAACAGAAGTAGACCATAAAGATTGAAGAAAAGATAGTTTAGAAATAATGAATACCAAAACTCAAAAATTAGAGGATTTTCAACCTTTAAGTAAACCAGCAAATGATGCAAAAAGACAATTTTGTAAAGAATGTACTGAAACATGAATTAGGTATGATGCAAAAAAATTATGATATACAATTTCATACATAGAATGATGAGAAGAATATAATAAAACATTATGATGTAAATGATGTTTTTGGTATGATCCAATTGAGTTTAGAAAAAATTTAAAATTTACTTGAAAATAATATATTATTGAATACTATAAGTAACAATATTATATTAACCTTTATAAAATATGAATTACATCTGATCAAAAAAATCTCTTTTAGAATTTATTGAAAAACATATAAATGAAGTAGTATGAAGAAAAGACTATATTTTTTCTGATTTGTTTGCTGGTACTGGAATAGTTTGAAGATATTTCAAAGAAAAATGACATAAAGTAATAGCCAATGATTTGCAATATTATAGTTATGTATTAAATAGAAATTATATATGAAATCATTCTGATTTGTATTTTGCTAACTTAATTGATGAAATACCAGAATTATTTACTTGAAATGTAAATACTTATAAACAAATTGTATTAGATTATTTGAATAATTTAATCTGAAAAAAATGATTTATTTATAAAAATTATAGTTTATGATGAACTAAATGAGGAGAGCATGAAAGATTATATTTTAGTGATGAAAATGCTAAGAAATGCGATAGTATTAGACAAAAAATAGAAGAATGGAAAAATAATAACAAAATAAATGATGATGAATATTTTTTTTTACTAGCGAGTTTAATAGAAGCAATTGATAAAGTTGCTAATACTGCAAGTGTTTATGGTGCTTTTCTAAAAAAGATAAAAAAATCTGCTGAAAAAACTATGATTCTTAATTCTGCAGATTATTATATTAACTGAAAAAATCATGATATATTTAATAGTGATATAAACAAACTTATTATAAATACAAGCCATGATGTGGTTTATCTAGATCCGCCATATAATCATAGACAATATTCTGGTAATTATCATATTCTTGAAACAATTGCTAAATATGATATACCAAAAATAAGCTGAAAAACTGGTATGAGAGACTGTTCTGAACAGAAATCTGATTATAGTAAGAGGGGAGAAGTAAAAAAAGCATTTGCAGATTTAATAAAAAATATTGATGCAAAATATGTATTTCTAAGTTATAATTGTGAATGATTATTAACTCTTAAAGATATAGAAGAAATAATGTGAAGTAGGGGAAAATACTGAATGTTCACAAAACAATATAGAAGATTCAAAGCAGATAAAACAGAAAACAGAAACCATAAAAAAGACAGTGTAACAGAATATTTACATTATGTAGTGATTGAGTAAAAAATTACTCTCCACTAAAATTTTTCTCTTATCTATTGACATTGTATAAATATATTATACTATAATGATGAAATTTATTACTTAATTACTTAACATGAAAATAGTATTAATTGGTGCTTCAAATAATCCAGAAAAATATTGAAATATAATAATGAAAAATTTATTATCAAATTGACATACAGTAACCCCTGTAAATCCACAAGAAAAAACAATTGAATGAGTAAAAACTCATATAAATTTATGATTTATAAAAGAGAATTATGATATAGTAAATTTTGTAGTACCACCAGAAGTAACTCTTCAAATACTACAAAAATATAAAGATAAACTACTAACAAAAAAGATATGGTGCCAACCATGATCTAGTAGTGAAGAAGTAATAAAATTTTTAAAAGATAATAATTTCAAAGATTTTATAACAGATAGTTGCATAATGGTTGAACAAATTTAAACAAATATTTTCTCCCTTTTTCAAAGGGATGACCACAAGGGCCTCCCGCAGGGGGAGGGATTAAAAAAAGTACTAAAATGAAAATTTTAGTACTTTTTTTAATCTTCTCTTTTATAAACCCAAAAACTATATTCTATCCCATTATCTATTTCTGGATCTGTATATGACTCAACTATAAAACTATCTGGAATTTCATTTAGTTTAACATCACATTCGAAATCTCATTTTATTTTGGTAATATATATTTTATCAAGCATTGGATGATTTAAAACTTGATTATATAAATCAGCTCAACCTATTATAAAAACATTTTCAACATTTTCTTTTGTCTCTAATTCTGATAAACAAGTATCTAATGAATTAAAATATAAAGTAAAATCATCTATTTCACTTCACAAATCACTATTTTTTATACTTCTTGTTAATATGCAATTGATTCTATCAGATAAAGGTCTATACTTACTAGGAATTGACAACCATGTTACTCTTCCCATTATTACAGCATTCATTTTAGCCAAATCTGAGGTTTGTGTTGTAATATTTTTAAAATATTTCATATCAGAAGGCAAACTCCAAGCTAAAGTATTTCTTTTTCATATACCATTTTTTTCATCAACAGCAAGTATTATATTAAATTTCATATTTATAATTAATTATTTTTATTTATTGTAGCCTCTTTCCCCTGACAAGGGGAGAGAATTCAAGTGAGAGGTTTTTAATTTTATTGTAGCCTCCTTCCCTTAGACATAAGGGAAGGAATTCAAGGATGGGTTATTTTTATTGTAGCCTCTTTCCCCTGACAAGGGGAGAGAATTCAAGTGAGAGGTTTTTAATTTTATTGTAGCCTCCTTCCCTTAGACATAAGGGAAGGAATTCAAGGATGGGTTATTTTTATTGTAGCCTCTTTCCCCTGATAAGGGGAGAGAATTAGGCCTTGGTCATCCTGTGGACAAGTGAGAGGTTCTATACAGCAACTGGTGCTGATATTCTTTCATACGGATTATATCAAACTAGTTCAAAATCACTCCATTCTAATTTTTCTAAATCCTCTAGAGTTTTTACATCTTTTAATATTTTTAATTCTGGTAAAGCTCTTGGTTCTCTAGATAATTGCAAATTTACTTGTTCTATATGATTATTATATATATGAGCATCTCAAAGTGTATGAGTAAATACTCAAGGAGTCAATCAAGTAATTTTAGCTATTAACAAAAGTAGGGTAGAATATGAAGCTACATTAAATGGAACTCATAAAAACATATCAGCACTTCTTTGATAAAGTTGAAGATTTAATTTATGATTTTTTGTATCTACATTGAATTGAAAAAGTAGGTGACAAGGAGGCAATAACATTTTATCAAACTGAATTGGATTCCAAGCTGAGACAATTATTCTTCTATCTTTAGGATCATTATTTAATTTATCTACTGCATTCTTAAGTTGATCTACTCACTGTGAATTAAAATTTCTCCATTGATGTCAATAAACTGGTCATAAATCTCACCATTCTATTACAAATTGATCAGTTTCTGGTAGTGATTTTATTTTACTTATAAATTTTTCTTTTTCTTCAAACCAAATATCACTATATTTTGGATACTTATCTGATAATAAATTATTATCTAAATAGTTTTGAAAAGGCCATTCATCCCAAATATGCACATCCCTATCAACTAAGTATTTGATATTTGTTTCACCTCTAATTAACCAAATTAATTCTACTACTATTCATCTAAGAAATGTCTTTTTAGTAGTTACCAAAGGAAAACCTTCTGCTAAATCATACTTAGCCTGCATTCAAAATAATCATCTAACTCCTGTTCCTGTTCTATCATCTTTACCTATACCATTTTCCTTTATTTCTTCTAATAATTGTAAATATTGTTTCATATATATAATAAAATTAGTTATAATATACTTTAGTATATATAATATAAAAAAATAATCAAAAGAATTTTTCTGTAAAAATACTTTTGCAAAATTAATATATATATGTAAAATACCTACCATTATTTACTTATAATTATTTAATGCTGAACAAAAAAATCCCAAAAAAACAAGATTTTGATAATATAAAAAAAAGTAATAGCTTTCGAGCAATATTTAGTTTAATAATAATATCTTTACTTATATCTATACTATTTCCATATATAAAAGATAAAGAAAAATTTGAAGATAGAGATATTGCATTAAATGAACTCGAGCAAAATTATCTAAATTTAAAATATAGTGAAATAGAAATTGATTGAAACAAGGCAATTGCGACACTAACTGGAAGTATAAGTTGAAACAATAAAAAATTAAGAGAAATAGTAACATTACCCAAGAATGATTCTCTAAAAGATTTATGAATATTTAATTCAAGTATAAATACTTCTATAGTTATTAAAGATAATACTAGTGCTGATTTTTGGACTGAAATGTTACCAACTATTGTAACATTTATACTTTTCATAGTAATATGATTAATATTAATCTCTAGAATGTGATGAGTTGCTAATAATGCAATGACTTTTTGAAAATCTAGAGCAAGATTATATGATAAGGATAAAGATAGAATTATGTTCAAGGATGTTGCTTGAGCAGAAGAAGAAAAAGAAGAATTGTGAGAAATTGTTCAATTTCTAAAAAACCCTAAAAAATTTAAGGATATATGAGCAAAAATTCCTAGGTGAACTCTTCTTGTATGACCTCCATGAACTGGTAAGACTATGTTAGCAAGAGCTGTTGCATGAGAAAGTAATGTACCATTTTTAAGTATTTCTTGATCTGAATTTGTAGAGATGTTTGTATGAGTATGAGCTTCTAGAGTAAGAGATTTATTTGAAAATGCTAAAAAAATAGCTCCAGCAATTATTTTTATTGATGAAATAGATGCAATAGGTAAAAAGAGGTGACCTTGAACAGGGGGATGACATGATGAAAGAGAACAAACATTAAACCAAATTCTTACAGAAATGGATGGATTTAATAATGAAACAAATGTTATAGTAATGTGAGCAACAAATAGAGCTGATGTTCTAGATAAGGCACTATTGAGACCAGGTAGATTTGATAGAAAAATTACTGTAAATTTACCAAATATAGTAGATAGAGAAGAAATTCTAAAAATACATGCATCTACAAGAAAAGTAGAAAAAAATATTGATTATAAATCATTAGCATCAAAAACGGTATGATTTTCATGAGCGGATTTATGAAATTTAATTAATGAATCTGCCATAATTTCTGCAAGGAATAATGAAAAAACAATTAGTAATAAAAGAATTACAGAAGCATTTGAAAGATTAGTTATGTGATTAAGAAAAAAATCACAGGTAATGAATGAACAAGAAAAGAAAATAACAGCATATCATGAGATCTGACATGCAATAGTATGAAAACTATTACCAAATACTGATCCAGTTCATAAAGTTTCTATAGTATCTAGATGATGAGCTCTTTGAGTAACATGGTTTTTGCCAGATAGAGATACTTTACTTGTTTCTAAAGCAAAATATTTAGATGAATTAGCTACTCTTTATTGATGAAGAGCCGCTGAAGAAGTATTCTTTTGAAAAGAAAATATTACAACTTGAGCTTCAAATGATATAGAAAAGGCTACGACTATAGCTCGTGAAATGGTAATGAGATATGGTATGTATGAAGAAATAGGTAGAGAAAATTTTGCATGAAATAGATCAGATTGAAATTATTTATGAGTTACAGAAGAAAAAAGTATTTCTGAAAAAGCTCACGAAAAAATTGATGCAAAAGTAAAAGAAATATTAGACAACGCCTATAATACAGCAATAGATCTTATTACAAAGAACAGAGCACTTCATGAAGAAATTACTAATGAATTGTTAATAAAAGAAGAATTATCTGGTGAAAGATTTAATAGCTTTTTTAAATAAATATATATTATAAAATAATTTTACAAATAGTTTCTAAAATAAAAAAATCTAGTATTTTCACTAGATTTTTTTTATTTTTATATATAATAAGTAAATGAAATTTAATTTAATATAAAAAAATAATGCACGATATAATAAATTCAATAGTTAATTTCGCATCAGAATTATGATATACTTGAATATTTATAATGATGGTTCTAGAATCAAGTTTTATACCCTTTCCATCTGAAGTAGCAATGATTCCTGCTTGATATTTATCAAGCATATGAAAAATGGATTTTAGCATAGCCCTAATAGTATGAACTCTTTGAGCTCTTGTTTGAGCAACGATTAATTATATAATATGATATTATTTATGAAGTAAATCAATACATAAATTAATTAACAAATATTGAAAATATTTTCTTATAACAAGATTACATTATGATAAAGCTGAAAAATATTTTGAAAAACATTGAAGTATAACAACCTTTTTATGAAGATTTATTACTGTAATAAGACAATTAATAAGCTTGCCTGCATGAGTATTTAAAATGAATTTTACAAAATTCTTCATATATACATGACTATGAGCTTGAATTTGGAATTTAATACTGATGTGTATATGATATATGGCAGGAGAAAATAAAGAATTAATAGATAAGTATTCGTATGAAATATTAGTAATTTCTACTATTTCTATAATTATTATCGCAAATATATATTACTATTTAAACAAGAAAAAAAATGCAAATTTATAGGACAATATTTATTTGAGATATTCAAGGTTGTTATGATGAATTAAAATTATTAATAAAAAAACTAAAACTTAAAAAAAATGATAAAGTTTATTTTGTATGAGATTTAATTAATAGATGACCGAAAAGCTATAAGGTAATAAAATATTTATACAAAAATAAATCAAGATTTATGTGTGTAAAATGAAATCACGAAGTGAATTTTTTAAACTGGTTAAAAGGAGAAAATTCTCAAGATAAGCACTCTTTCAAAAAATTAAAAAATAAGATAGAAGAAAAAAAATCAAACTATTTAATTAAATATATAGAAAGTCTACCATTATTTATAGAAGAGGAAAATTTCATATTAATACATTGATGATTAATACCTAATAAAAAAATAGAAGATCATACAGAACAAGAAATTACAAACACTAGAATATATAATTGAAAACCTTGGTATGAATACTATAAATGAGATAAATCTATCATCTATGGCCACTGGGCAGAAGAAAGTTTACAAATAAGAATAAATACAAAATGATTAGATTCTGGATGTGTATATTGAAAAGCATTAACAGCCTTAATATTAGAAACATGAGAAGTTGTTCAACAAAATGCACTTGATGCATATATAAATATACATAAAGGAAATAATGATATATTTAAAAAAGTAATAAATATTTTTCAAAGAAATATATGAAAATAATAGAATTAATTAAATTAATAGATAAAAAGATAGCTATATTATGATATGGAAAAGAAGGGAAGTCTACACTTTCCTTTCTTTTGAAATTATGATTTACAAATATTTACATATTAGATAAAAATGAAAATATTGAAAAAATCAAATGATTAAAATATATTTTATGAGAAAAATATATAGATAATTTATGAGAATTTGAAATGATTTTTAAAACACCTTGAATATCACCATATAATGAGAAAATTATTAATTTTAAATCAAAAATATCATCTCAAACTAATCTATTTTTAGATAATTATGCATGAAAAGTTATTTGAATTACTTGAACAAAAGGAAAATCAACTATTTCAACTCTTACATATGAAATATTGAATAAAATATGATATAAAGTAAAGCTTGTATGAAATATTTGAACACCTGTTTTAGATGAGATAAATTTATTAAGTAATCAAAAATATGATTTTGTTATATATGAATTATCAAGTTATATGCTTGAATGATTTAACTCAAAACTATATATATGATTATTAAATAATATATATGATTGTCATTTAGATTGGCATAATTGAAGAATGAATTATGAAAAGGCAAAATTTAATATAATTTCCAATTCAAAATATAAATTAATTAATAATGAATTAAAATGAAAAATAGTAGATATTGATAATATTATTTATTTTTGAAATTGATGAAAATATAGTTATAAAAATTGATTGTTCTATAAAAATGAACATCAAATATTTATAACCAAAAAAATAGCATTACAATGAGAACATAATAAAAGAAATATAGCTTGAATACTATGAATAATAGATATTATAAATCCCAATAATTTAATAAATAATATAGGGGAGATAGAAATACTATTGAGTAATTTTCAAAGTTTACCTCATAGACTAGAGAATATATGAATCTATAAGTGAATTACATTTATAGATGATGGTATAGCAGTGACACCAGAAGCAACAATCGCTGCCATAGAAACATATAAGCAAAATATTTGAACAATCTTTTTGTGATGAAAAAATTGAGAATATAATTTTGAAAATTTAATTAGTACATTAAAAAAATATAATATTCCTAACGTAGTATTATTTCCAGATACATGAGAAAAAATTTTCTGAGATTTATCAAAATATGATTATGAAAATGAATTTATTTTAGAATGAATTTATAATCCAAAAATTATAAAAACCAAATCTATGGAATCGGCCGTTAAATTCGCATTTAAAAATACATCAGCCTGAAAAATATGTTTATTATCAAATGCAGCTCAAAGTTATAACTTATGGTCATGATTCATAGAAAAATGATTAGAATTTCAATCAGAGATAAAAAAACAGTCAATAAAATAGTATTTTAGGTACAAACTATAGTAAAATATTTTAAAATCGCTTAAATCGCAATTTTTTGAGTTTTATTTATAAAATATGGTTAAATAGCCATTATACAAAATACAAATTAATAAGTTCATATAAAAAACATAAAAAAATATATTTTTATGTTTTTTATATGAATAAAATATTTTACTTATGTATATTATATAAAAAGTATATAACTAAAACTCTAGAATTATTATTTTATATAAAGTATAATATAAATTTAATTTAAGAATAATTATTAAAATATGAAGAGCTCAGAAAACAAAAAATATTAAAAGGGGAAGTAATATACATAATACATCACATAATGTAACTTATGTGATGTATTATGTATATTACTATTAGTTAAGTAGTATCTTGTTATTTAATATAACTTAGTGTTTCAAAAATTTATTACAACTAATTTAATAATATATAATTTATTGAAAATATAATTATTAATATTTTAATCTAATAATAGAAAAAGAAACATTTATAAATGTTTCTTTTTCTATTATTCCCTATTTTTATATATTTTACAATTTAAGATTTAATACTGATTCTACTGAGTAAAGCTTAATTTTAGTAAGTTTTCACTTAAGAGATTTGTATCAAATTTCACTTGTAATGAAATCTTTTTTATTACCTATATTATTATAAGTATTTTCTGAAATAAGAATATTTTTCTTATAAGTTCTAGTTAATCATTCTATTCTTGATGCAATATTAACAGCATCTCATATAATTGTAATTTCCATTCTATTTCTTGATCATATAGTTCATAATATTACATCTCAAGAATTTATTCCGATTCCAATTGATATTTTCTTTCAAACTTCTGATACTTGAAATTTTGAAATAAAGTTTTGAATTTCTATAGCAGATTTTATTACTGAATCTGATTTTAAATTATCAAATATTATCATTATTCAGTCTCATAAAAACTTATCAATATATCATCAATTTGAATTAATAATTTCCACTATTCAATCGAAATATATATTTAATAAAAGTAGTGCCTTGTCTGGTGTTAATTTTTCAGATATTGTAGAAAACCCAACAATATCCAAAAACATAATATTCAAATATTTTTTAACAGACACTCAAAGAGATATTTTATCTGTTCACATTTCACCAACTTCTCTCAAAAATGATTCAGGTACAAATTTTAAAAAAACTGATTTTAAATCATTATAATCTTTAATTAATATATTTTTCTTTATATATATATTTTTAAATAATTTATATGTGTCTTCATTTTCTTTATAAAATATCCTCTTTAATAATAAGTTTTTTACTCACAGATTATTTCATTTAAGAATATTATCACTAAATACCTTTACATCATTTTTCTTTTCGTTTAATTCATGATTATATTTTTTATTCAAAACAAAAAATATAATCAAAATAATAAGATTTAAAAATAAATAAACTATTTTATAATCTCCCAAATTAAATAAATAAAAAAATATATTTATATTAATTAAAAAAATAAATGATAAAGAATTTATCTTACTAATACTTTGTGATTTTTTAAAATTTTCTAACATATTTATATCTATTATATTATATTACTTAAATATATAATAACAGATGATTGTTAATTAAACAAATATTTAATACATATTATACTAAATAATAAATTTATATTTTTTATTTTCAATAAAATAATTATTATAGATGTAGCTAAAAATAATATGAAAATATATGAATAATAATAATAAATGATTTTCTTTAATAGAAGTAGTTATCGCAACATGAATTATTACAATTTCTGTTTTTTGAGTATATAAATTAATATGAGAAAATACAAAAATAATCAATATATCATCGAATATTTTGCAACAAAATTCTCTAGTATGAGTATTAAAAGAGTGTATAAGAAATATAGAATTCTGAACCTATATTATATGACAAGAACATAATTTTAATTTATGAGCAAATTTAGATGAATGTTTAACTTGAACTATCAATAAAGTAATAGTAGATAATATTGAATTTGAATTAAAATGAAAAATTATGGAGGTATGAACTGAATATATTATTTGGGAATACTTAGTAAATAATTGATTATCATATTCATTAACATGAACATTTGTACAAATAAAAAACTAAAATAATCTGCAGTACTATTTTAGTTTTTAGTCTTTTATAATATATTATATTAACTGAGACAATTCCCTTCTCTCAGACATAGTCATATATCATACATATTTTAAGAAATTTATCTTTTCATTATTAGTTAGTTCATTAGATTCAGATATTTTATCCAAAATAAATGATTCAATTATTATTTTACTTTTTTTCATATTTTTTTATATTATTAATATAATATTTGTTATTAGGAATGAAAAAGTTAATCACTCCTCAAAAATAATTTAAATATACAACTACATTATCACATATATTTTTATTATTGTCAAATATATTTACATTTTTATTATTTTATGTATAGTTATGGTTATATTATGAATTGATCCTTGAACAACTACTACAGGTTTTGCTCTTATCAAAAAGGAAAACAATAATTTTATTATACTGGATTATTGAGTTTTTAAAACAACTCCAAAAATTGATTTAGTACATAAATTATTAGAAATCTGAACAGATATATCATTAATTATAGAAAAATATAATCCTGATATAATTTCGGTAGAAAAGTTATTTTTTCAAACAAATCTAAAAACATGAATAGATGTTGCTCAAGCAAGATGAGTAATTTTATATGAAGCTATTAAAAGTGGCAAAAAAATATTAGAATATACACCATTACAAGTGAAAAAATCAATTACAGGAAACTGAAATGCGAATAAACTACAATTACAAAATGCAATCAAAATGATTTTTAGAATGGACAGTATTCCTAAACCTGATGATGCAGCTGATGCAATTTGATTGGCATATATGTGAGCTTTGAATGCAAAAAATGCATAATATTAATATTTATAATATAATAATTAATTGATTTAATAAAAAATTATATATAATAATAATGTTTTATAAGGACCTAGCTTAATTAGAAGAGTACTCAGATTCCGACCCTGAGAGGCGTACGTGCAATTCGTGCGGTCCTTGCCAAAAAAACATAAAATTTAATATTTTAAGTAAAAAAAGAGGAGTTATTTTAAAATAACTATTTTTTATAATTTAAAATCAAAAAAAATTATTGAAATAATGCTACCAATCTTTCATTAAGATTATCTAATCATTCATTAACTCTCTCAATATATATATTTCATCTTCAATACTCAACATATTGGGTAATCTCTTCCTCTAATACAATTCTTCCAGTTAGTATACAATCAACGTGCCTTGCTATTTTAAATATTTGAGGTAAAAAAATAGGATTATCTTTATTTACATCCTTGTCTAGTGTTCATGTTGGACAAAGGATTAATCATCATCAGTTTTGTATAGTTCTTAATATTTCCCTAACTTCATGAGTATATATAAATTTGTCGCCTTTTATATAATCCTGTAGTCTTGAAATAATTGGAAATCTTTCACTATTTTGTTTTCTCATAATCACTTTTAAATCATGCCTTACATTGAAAACATCTCTCACTAACAATGCATCGATTGTAGCAGGATGATTTGAAAAGATAACAAATGAGCCTTCATCAGGAATATTATCTAATCAATTAACCGTAAGATTTCAACTAATCTTTGTTGAAACTCAATAGAATTAATATCTAATCACTCTAATCATATAAAAAAAGAATCCACTTCTTGCCTATTCATCAAATATTTTTATAAATTATTTATTAACATATAATATACAATATATTACATTAGTCAATATTTTTATTCTCGTAACTACTCAGCAACGAAAAAATCATACTAATTTTTAGTATGATTTTTTTAATTTAAACAGAAATAAAACTTTCATTCAATAGCTTGTTTTAATGATTTTAAAATATCTCTATTTTGTTTTTTC
>Ga0247840_10004298_pt1 | contig 22712 bp, 20 predicted proteins | sample LaCruzMarch2015__FD_192404 | JGI IMG/M metagenome (GOLD analysis project Ga0247840, IMG submission 192404) | Freshwater microbial communities from meromictic Lake La Cruz, Castile-La Mancha, Spain - LaCruzMarch2015_17m | ecosystem: Environmental > Aquatic > Freshwater > Lake | place: Spain... | reverse complement strand
TATCGGTGGCTTTGTCCACCGTCGCTTCCGCCAGGTTCCAGGCCCGCGCGTGCTCGTACCGCCCACCGTCATTGCGCAGCCAGAGCACCCCGCCGGGACTGTCGACGAGTTCAGCGAGCGCAAAGACGACTCGCTCCGGCAGCGTCGCCTGGAGCACCCTGCCCGATAATACATCGATCAGGTGCAGCCACTCTTCCCGATAGTCATACCGGTGCTTGAAGAAATGCTTGCTGACGAATACCTTGAGCCGCGACCGCAGGTGTCCCGAGAACAGCAGCACGACCAGGACCATTCCCGCACCAAAGAAAAACGCCATCTGAATAGCGGTGCTCCACTCGCCGCCGTAATAGCGGATGTAATAGCCGACGAGGGCCATGACGAGCAAATAGATACCGGCCGCGAACAAGGCCGTGGAATGAAAGACGGCCGTGCGCGAGACGAAAAGATCGAACGACCACTGCGGATTACGCGCCGCCGAAAGTCCGATCAGCGGTGCGGCCAAGACACTGGCCGCGCCGCGGGCAAGCCAGATGTCCTTATCCAGGCGCTGAAACAGCAAGGCATCGGCGAAAAAAAAGAAGTCGAACGCGAAGAGCCCGCCGACACCCAGACAAAGGTACTTGACCCCCCAGCGATGCTGCCAGGGCGTATTGCGGAACACCTGCTCGATGAGTACCAGACCAGCAACCGCGGTCAACAAGGCACAGACCAGACGCAGCGCGCCGAGATCGACACGAACCCAGAGCTGCGCCCAGGCCAAGAACCCGTTCAGCGGCAACACCAGCAGCAGCGTGACCACCAGCGCGCCGAGTCGCACCCAGCGCAGCAGCCGCTTGCGCGCGCGATGGCCTGCGGCCTGCAACTCCAGCAACCGGATCAGAAACAGGACCCAGGCCAGGTTACGGAGTGCCTCGCAGATCCAGATCCATTCGATCGGCAAGGTGTAGGAGGCGGCCTGCCAGGCGAGGAGCCCGGCCCACAGGGCACTGGTGAAGACGGCGAACACCAGGAGTCCGCCCTGCAGTCGGCCATGCCAACCAGTGAGCAACACCATGCCGAGCAGCGCGAAGAGCAACGCGCAGAGGCCATACCCGAATACACCGATCAGGCTGGCGGTGGATACAGCGGTCGGCAGGGTCATGCCGATCAGCGCGCACCTTTGCTGAACAAGACGACCTCGACCGTCTGCAACAGGATGACCAGATCAAGGATCAGACCGGCGTGTTTGACGTAGTAGAGATCGTATTCGAGCTTGCGTCTGGCATCTTCCGCATCGGAACCGTAAGCGTAGAGGAGCTGCGCCCAGCCGGTGACCCCGGGCTTGACGCGATGACGCTCGGCATAATACGGAATGCCGGCCGTTAATTCCTGCACGAACTCGGGCCGTTCGGGGCGCGGCCCGACCAGACTCATCTCGCCTTTGAGAACATTGAAGATCTGCGGCAGTTCATCCAACCGCGTCTTGCGAATGAATGAGCCGAGCGCGGTAATACGCGCATCGTTCTTGGCCGCCCAGCGGGCGACCCCGTCGGCCTCCGCGTCGACCCGCATACTGCGGAACTTGTGGACCTGAAACAGCCGGCCGTGCTGCCCGACGCGCACCTGGTGGTAGAGAATCGGATCCCGTCCGCGTGACTCGATGAGACTGGCGATGGTGACCAGCAGCATCAGCGGGAACGCGACGCTCAGCATCACCAGCGCCGCCGTCACATCGAACAGCCGTTTGGTCAGCCGCCCCCCCACACTCATCCGGAACCCATTGGCCGCGAAAAAGATCCAACTGGGATGCAGCAGGTCGATCTTGATGATCTGAAGCTCTTTCTCGAAAAATGACAGCAGATCCAGGACCTCGAATCCGCTCAACTTACAGTCGACCAATTCATCGACCGGCAGCTTGCCCCGCTGATCGTCGGCGGCAACCACGATCTCATCGACTGAATGCGCCCTGGCCAATTCCAGCAGCGACCGATCCGCGGGCAGCAGTTTGGCGTTGTCCACCGTCACCTGGCTGCGCGGCAACTGGACGTAGCCCACCACCAGAAAACCCAGGTTCCGGCCATGCTCCAACGCGTCGGCAATCGAGTGTGCGTTGACGCCGGCACCCAGGACCAGCACGCGGCGGCGCCGCGACTCAACGTCGACCAGACGCGCGAACAGTTCGCGCACCAGGCTGATACCGATGAACGAAAAGACCAGACTCAGCCCGACCACGCCGCGTCCCATGAATAGGAACGGCACCGCGTAGAAACCGACGGCCAGCAGCACCAAACCCAGGACGAAGGCCAGACCCAACCGGACCACGAAGCCCGCCTCCTGCTCCTGGGCGCCGCGCTGGTAAAGACCCATGGACAGCATGGCCACGCTCATGCCGACGGCGAAAAAGAGACCGGTGGCAACCCAGGAAACGGGCGAGACATCGGGCGGCAGTACCCATCCGAACCGAAAAAAAGCCCCGAGCTGGGACGCCAGGAAAAAAACGATCGCCTCGAAAACGCCGAGGTAGACGTAAGTTCTCGACACGGTCTTGCCCTCCTTCTATACAAGCCTTCGCCCACCGAGTTCACGCGGCCAGCGGTGCGGCGACCTGCACGCGCACACTCGTCGACGACGCGGTTTCCGGCCCCCGCATCCTATCACAGACGACGCGGCACCCAAGTCAAGCCTTCGCCGGGACGGCAAAGCGCCGAGGTCGCAATGGGGTCGGCGCACTGTTAAGATATCGGTCGGCGGATGAATGCGGTTCCCCATGTCGGCGCGGGAGCAAGCGGCGATGACCCTGGAAACCAAGAACAGCGTGTGCAGCAGCGTCGTCGGTCCCGGCGAGGTCGAATCGCGACCGGCAGTCGCGCTGGGCAAACGCGGCACCACCGTTGGCTTCGACATCAACGCAGCACGCATCGCCGAATGGACCGCGCGCCGGAGCAGCGCGTTCGAAGTCGAGCAGATGTATTTCAAGCGACTGATATACATCAGATTTACTGACGCGACGGAGGACCTCGCCGGCGCGACTGTCGACCGTATGACCTTTCCTGACCCCGGCGACGTGATCCAAATCCCCCGGCCTGCGTCCACGCGCGTTGGCCAGCCCCCCGCAGGGGACGTGATCAAGACCGACGACCTCATGATCGAGGCCGTACTCCATGACATGAAGCAACCCGTTTCCAGGGAGCAGGTGGACGGGCGGCGGTGAGTCTCAATCGATGAAAGTCTTGATCACCGGCAGCGCCGGTTTTATCGGCTCCAACCTGGCCTTGCGGCTGCTGGAGCGCGGCGATCAGGTCATCGGGGTCGACAACCTCAATGACTATTATGATGTCGCCCTCAAGGAGGCGCGGCTGGCCCGCACCCTGGGTCACCCGGCCTACACGGATCTCCGCGTCGATATCGAGGACAGCGCCCGGATGCACGAGATCTTCGCGACCCATCGACCGGAACGGGTGGTGAATCTTGCTGCTCAAGCCGGCGTGCGCTATTCGATCGAGAACCCGATGGCCTATGTCGCGACTAATCTGGTCGGGTTCGCGAACGTCCTCGAGGGCTGTCGTCATACCGGCATCGAGCACCTGGTCTACGCCTCCAGCTCATCCGTCTACGGGGCCAATACCAAGATGCCCTTTTCGGTCCGACACAATGTCGACCATCCGGTGAGTCTGTATGCCGCAAGCAAGAAAGCCAACGAGCTGATGGCGCACACCTACAGCCATCTGTATCGCTTGCCGACGACCGGTTTACGCTTTTTCACCGTCTATGGTCCCTGGGGCCGACCGGATATGGCCCTGTTCAAATTCACCCGGGCGATCATCGCCGGCGAACCCATCGACGTTTTCAACTATGGCAAGCATCGCCGGGATTTCACCTATATCGACGACATCGTCGAAGGCGTGATCCGCGTCCTGGACCGGGTTCCCCAGGGCAACCCCGAATGGTCCGGCGATGCACCGGACGCGGCCAGCAGCCGCGCGCCCTTCCGACTCTACAATATCGGCAACAACAACCCGGTCGAATTGATGGAGTACATCGCCTTATTGGAACAAAGCCTGGGACTCAAGGCCGAACTGAACCTGTTGCCGCTGCAACCTGGAGATGTCCCGGACACCTATGCGGACGTGAGTGAACTGGTACGCGATACGGGCTATCACCCCAACACCTCGGTTGCCGATGGGATCGCCCGCTTCGTCGCCTGGTATCGGGACTTCTACCAGGTGTGAGCAGTGTTTCAGGCCTCGATCACGGTTGCGGCCACGCGACATCGTAGGGTGGACAAGCGCCGCGCAGTCCACCAGCGGCGGCACGGGATGAGGTACTGCGCTAGCGCTTGTCTACCCTACCGCCGGAGCGATGATCAAGGCCGGGTTTCAGGCGGCCGGGGTATCACCCATCAAACCGAACAAGGTGTCGAGACGCGCGATCAGCGCGCGCAATTGCAGCGCCATCAGGGCGAATTCCGCGTCCAGCCGCGCCGCCGGGTCATCGCCGTCGTCGAGTTCGTCGAGCAGGGCGTCGCCGACCCGCAGGCGTTTGAGCGACAGATCGTCCGCGAGCACGAAGGCCAGTCGCTCGTCCCATTCCAGAGCCAGTTTCACCACCTGCATACCGGCACGCAGATGATTGAGGATCTCCTCACTGGCCAGGTCCTGACCCTTGCAGCGGATCACGCTGCCGCTGTCCTCGCTGTCGCGCAGCTCACAGGCATCGGCGGGGACGAAATCGGCAGGAGCCCCCCCTTCCAGCAGCCAGGCGGTGAGAATCCCGGCGGGCGGCTGCCGCGGGGCCGGGGGCTTGGCCGGCAGGGTCTCCAGGGTCTGGCGCAGCATGGACACGACCTCTTCCGCCTGCTTCTCGCTCCCCGCGTCAACCACCAGCCAATCAGACTCGGTATCGATATAGAGCCAGGTGCGCCGCGAACGGGTAAAGGCGCGCGGCAGCATCTCCCCAACCACTTGCTCACGCAAGGCCCGCCGCTCGGAGCGGCCGACATCGCGTGCCTCGCCGGTCTCGATCTCGGCAATGCGCTCATCCACCGCCTCGGCCACGGCAGCGGACGGCAGCAGACGCTCCTGCTTGCGGGCGCACAACAGCAGGCAACCGCCAACCCCATGCACCAAGGCTGCCGTTTCCTCACCCAGCGGTGCCGACCAGCCCATGACCGCCGTCTCCACCGGCCCGCACGGCCGGAACCGACGCGTCCCCAGCAGTTCCTCCAGTGCCGCGGCAGTATGACCGAACGGCGTCCCCAAACGATAGATCCTGGCGTTCTTGAACATCGGAAATCCCCTGGTGAAAAGGGGCGGGATTATGACCGAGCGCGACAGCCGGGGGTACCACAATCCTTGTCGGGCACGCTTGGAGCGAAGGGAGGGTCGGGCGATGGCCGCCGCGGATGAGCCGCGGATCGCCGCGTGGTGCCCGGAGCCGCTGGCGCCGGGGTCCTTTCTTGAGCGGATCGGCACCCTGGGTCTGCCGGCCGCGACGCTCTCGCTGGGGTCTCTGCTGACGCTCGCGATCGTCCTGGCGGCGGTCCAACACACCGCGGAGCTGCGCTCGGGCTACCGCTTTCCCGCACTGCCCGCACGCTGGTTGTGGCTGGTCGCCCTGGGATCAGCGGCCTTGGCCTGGAGCATCGTCGGCGTCGGCAGTCGGCGGCCGGGCCCATTCTGGCCGCGGCTCTGGGCCTTGTCGCTGGCCCTGGCCGCATCACTCGTCATCGTCGGCACCCTGGCGCAACCCCTGCTGCAATCGCACTGGCTGCCCAGCGCGCAACTGCACGCGATGGTCACCGCCGTCCTGGCCGCCGTGCTGTCCCTGACGCCGCGCCTGGCCCGAATCGGCCCCGACAGCGCCTGGATCGCACGCATCACACCGCTGACCTTCCTGACGACATTGCTGTTGATCCTGCCTCCGGCACTGCTGGGTTCATTCTGACATGACCACGCCGCAGGACAATTGGGGCGAGGTGATCGAGGACGCGGCCGAGCCCTGGATCAGCTTCGACGACCAGTCCTCCCCGGCCGCACCGGCCGATACCGGCCCACCCGCGGATGAGGCCCAGCCCCAGTCCCGACCGACCGCGTGGACCATCCCGAGCGAGGACTTCTTCGATGTCGAACCGGAGCCGTTCGGACGTTACCGCAACGTCCAGCAGCTCGGTATCCTGGGCGGCAAGGGGGTGGGTAAGAGCTATCTGTTCCAGGCGATGGTGTACCGGGCTCAACATGCACAGCGGGCCGGCGCACTGTCCTATTTTCTTGATAACGCGGGGATCGAGCTAGTGAAGACCGCGAACCCCGAAGAGCGCGCACGCACCGTCAACCTTCAACGCTTCAACGCGGAGTATGAACGCTGGACCCGGCTCCCCACGACCCTGGCCGCCCATCAGCCCTGGTACCGGCTGACCCTACCGTATCGCATCGGTCTGCTCGGGCGGTCACGTGCCGCGCTGGAGGTCGAGTTCTTCGACGGGTCCGGCGAACAGTTCTTCGAGGCGCAGGACCCGCGGCACCGCGGGCTCTGGGCGCAGGCCTACCGTGAGGCCCGGGTGCTGGCATTCTGTCTGCCGCTGTGGGCCGTGTTTCCCGCAGCGGACCTGTCCATCGCGGCGCGGCGGGAGCGCGACGCGATCATCGAGTCATTCCACGACGTGGTACAGAATTACAAGGATATGCGCCGACACCTCAAGCTGCGGGCGCCGGTGCGCACCATTCTGGCCCTCACCATGGCCGACGACCGCCGCTGCGCCCTGACCACCCTGCGCGACACCTGGATTGCCGGTTATCTGCAACGACCGGAGGCCTTTCTGGCACAGACCCGCACCGGCCGGGGTGTCGCGCGTTATCTCGCCAATGCACGGCGGGTCTCGCGCCTCCTGCTGGACGCCTTTGCCGCGGCCCGGTCGCCAGGGATTGCCGGCATCCCGAACCTGCTGCGCTTCGGCGCCGGCCGACCCTGGCTGATTCCGGTCAGTGCGATCCACGGCGACGCCTTGGATGCGCTGGAGCACGCCTACCCCAACCCCGACGACCGCCCCGCGCGCCTGCCCCCGGTTCCGGTGCATGTGGAACTGCCGCTGCTCGTGGCACTCTGCGAGCACGAGAACGCCCTGATGTGAGCCCTGATGAAAACCGGGATGTGACAGCGTGATACCCTCCAGTCTCAACGTCTACCGCGGCCAGGCCGATCACGGCATCGGCGAGGCGGGCACCCCGATCCGGCGGGGCGAACAGTTCATCGCCGCGGACGCGCCGCTGCAAGCTGATCCCGGCCTGCTGCACGCGATCCGCGATTGGCTGACCCTCGATGCCACCACCGGCGACCAGGGCCGGCTCCAGGAGCGTCTGGCGGGTTGGTCCTGCTTCCCCTGCGGTCTCTACTATTTCGTCTGTCGCCTGAGCACCGCCGGGAAGTACGACCGCCGCGATGCCTACTTCGCGCACGGCCGCGCCTGGCCACTCAACGCCTTCGCGGCGGATTTCGATCCCGGGCTCTATCTCGGCAACGACGCCGCCTTTCTCAGTCAGGTGCCGGACACTGCGGCGGCTGGTGCCCTGCCGCCGGCAACCGCCGAACCCCTGGACCCGATCCTGACGCACCCGGGGCTCACCGTCAGCCTGATCACTCACCTGTTTCACGGGATGGTGACGGGCCATCCGGTCATCATGGCCGTCCCGCTGACCGACTTCTCCGCCGCGGCCCCACTGGCACGCATCATCGCCTTCGCTCGCGGGGCGCTGCCTGGTCGACTGCGGCGGCGCTGTCGGATCCGTCTCTTCAGCCGCAACCCGCAGCGGTTTCTCGATACGGCCCGATCCACCGGCGCCGGGGCGGCGGACCGGGCGGACCTCCTGGTGATCCCCGAGGAACTGGCCGTTGCGGCCCTGACCGCGGCCAGGCGACGGGCGCTGCTGCTCGATGCCCAAGGCGAGCGGCGCGCTGGACCTGAACCTGCCGCCGGCTTGTTCGACTATGCCCGCGCCGTACTCGACAGCGCCCAGCGCTTTCCCGCCCACCTCACGGCCTTCGGCGAACGCTTCGATCAGTTCTGGACCGACCCCGAAACGCTGCCCAGGCCGGAGCAAACCCGCTGGGTCCCACTGACCTACAACACGGCGGTCGCCCTGGCCGGCACCCAGGCGCAGTGCGGCAGCCTGTTCGCAAACTATCTGCTCAATCAGGCCCGCGCCGCCGCCCAACTGCCCTGGACGGCACTGTTTCGCGCGCAGGAATGGGCCAGGTTCCCGCAGGACGCATTGATCCGCTTCATCCTGCGGGCCGATGAGGACCGCAGCGCGGGCGAACGCCACCTCCAGGACGTCCTGACCGCCGCCTTTCAGGAGCGCGGCGCGACACTCGATGCGGGTCTCGCGGCGTGGTGGGACCCATCCGATCCGGGCAAGCGCGACCGCCTGCTGGACCTCAGCGACCGGACGCCGCCGGTGATCACGGCGGAGCAGTCCGCCGTACTGATTTGGAGCCTGGTCGGTGACGACCTCGCCGCGCTGCCGTCGCCCCGGTTGGCGGCCCTCGCCCAGGCGCTGCTGGCGCACCCGCTGGTGCTGACCATGGCTGGCCTGTCGGCCCGTCTGAGCGCACGCCTGCAGCACGAGCCCCACCTCTTGGAAGCCCTTGCTGATGACCTGGAGCGGGCCGTCGAGACCACCGACGCCGCCGCCTTCCCGGATAGCGTCCTTGACCTCGCCGGGCTCCTTGCAAGGATACGGCCGACGCGGACTGCCGAACTGCAGCGCCGGTTCTGGGCCGCGACCGACGCACTGGCGAAGACCCCCGACCCGGCCGGATTGCTGGCGCATGGACTCGCCGGCCGCTGGCGCATCCTGAATCTGGATGCACTGATGCAGCAGGAGCCCGCGACCACCACGGCGCAACTGATCCGGCACGACGCCTGGCTGGACTGGCGGCGCGCGGCAGACGCAAGCTTGGACCTGGAAGCCAGGCGCGCGCTTGCCATCCACTGGATGACCAGCCCGGTCTTCGCCGAGCTGCGTACGGATGCGGCCTGGCAGCGACCGCCCCAATGGCGGAGACACCAAACCGAGGCCCAACCGACCGTTGCAGTGGACACCACTCTGGAAACCTGGCATCAGGTGCTCGATGATCTCGGCCGCCTCAGCCGCGACGACTGCCGTTTACTCGGCCGGCCGCCGACCCATTGGCCCTGGATTCACCCATTTCAGTGGGACCAGTCCCTCGCCCTGGCCGCCCGCTGCGACACCCTGGAGGCGCTGGCTGAGTTGGCCGCGTCGCTGGTGCGTACAGCGCGTGCGGACACCGTGACTGCACGGCTGTGGCAGGCGTCAGCACTGCCTGACCGCCAGCCCGGCACCACCATGAACAGCCTGCGCGATGCGGTCACGGAGCTGTTGGAGCCGGGGATTGCGGCACGCCGCGCGGATGCCGCATGGATCGATGCGGTCATCGCGGCACTGGCCGACGACTCCGGGGAAAACCGTGCGCTGGACGATCTGCGGCAGCGCCTCGCGGACCGGGCGGAGCGCGGCGAACGCGGCGCCGAGACGCATCCGCTGATCCTCATCACCCAGGCGATCCGTGCGCTGCCGGCGGCGCAATGCGCACCCGCCGGCCCCCTGATGGCCCACGGCTGGAACAACCTGCAGCAGGTCATCGCCGGTGCGAGCACCTGTTACGATTGGGCCTTGCTGACCAACGGACAGCCGATCCTCCCCCTGTTCCCGATCGCCGCCATCCTGCGGCCGCAGACCCGCCGTCAAGCCGGCGGCCTGGCCCGTTGGTTCATCCATCAGCCAGCCGTTGCCCCGTTGCGCGTGGATCAACAGTGGTGGCAAGGACTGCTCGGCAGCGTGCTGGCTGAAACAACGCCGGCTGGCCCGGATGCGGACCGCCGGTTCGAACCGTGGCCCAAGGAGGCTGAAGCGACCCGGCAAGCGGCCTTGGGCCTGATCGACGCCGAGCGGGACGGACTCCCGGAGACCGCGGCCCAGGCTCTCGCGTGCGCCTGGCACCACATGCACAGCGATTTCGAACCAATGAACGGATGAGCAATGAACGAACGGCTCGCCTATTTCTGCGACCGCGCGACCGCGCCCTGCCATCTCTACGCCTGGCCGGGCACGGACGAGGCCGGGACCTCCTTGTATCAGGTGTTTTGCAGAGCGCCGCTGGATGTTTCCCGACTGGATGGGAAAGAGTCCGCCGTCGACCGCGAGACCCTGCGTCAGTGCGTCGCCGCGGCCGGCGGCGGGCTGATTGCGCAAACCAGACAGACGGACACGGCGACCGAGTTGCGCGTCGCCGTGATCCCCGGCGACGGCTACGCGCCATCCACGCACGTGCTGCTACTCAATCCAGGTGCCGAACCGGAACCGCTGCCGCTCGACGATCGCGCACTCACACTGGCACCAGGCGCTTTCGTCCTGCTCCCAGCCACCCGCGCCGATCAGTCCACCCTGGGAACCTTCCTGGAGCACCTGCACCGACTGCCGGGCGATTACCGCGGTCTCCTGCTCAACGTGCTGCGCCGACCCGGAATCGAAGCGACCATGGGACGATTGGAGCACCGGCTCGACCGGCTCGATCGGCTGTCGGCACCGGCGGCCGCGATTGTCGCGGAGGGCGGCACTCCAAGGCCCCGTTTCGCTGACCGCTGGCCCTGGCTGCTGGCCGGTCTGTTGGCGCTGAATCTGATCGGCGTGATCGGCCTCTGGGTCAAGATCTCGACGGACCAGGCGGCACCGCCCAGCTACCAGATCGCGGTGCCCCTGGACCTGCAACCCTGGCCGGACGCGACTGATCCGCCATTTCTGCCCGCGGCTACCGGATCAGCGATTCAAGCACCGTTGTCCAAGGCTCAGGATGGCCACCCGCCGCGGGAACCGGGTCCGGACCGGCACGACACCGCCGATCGCCCTGGTCCAGGACGGGGCGAGGCAGGTCGATAAACCTGAATTCGGCAATTGCTCACACAAAGACACAAAGAACACGAAGAACTACAAATCAGTGTAAACGTTAGGCCGATCACCGCGCAGATGACCTGTTAGACCGACCGATACACGTTGAATATTTTTGTGATCTTAGTGCCGTTGTGTGAGAACTGCTTTTTCTAGGATAAGCCACCCTTTTCGGACTGGGCGCGGCCCGATCCGGCCTGAGAATCGTCTATGGAATCCGATCCGTTATCCACGGCGACCGACCCGCACCCGTTGGTCACCGCGCCTGTACCGCCCGCGACCATCACCCTGACCGTGATCCCGGAGGACGGCACAGTCCCGGAGCCGGTCGCAATCGAACCGGACGCACAGGGCTGCTGCCGCTTGCGTCTGGAGTGTCTCCCCGGCGCCGATGCCATCCATCTGGAAGTCGCGGTCGGCGGCGCCCGCCGACTGCGCGCCGAGATTCGCGCCCAAGCCGGTGAGCGGGTATCCCTGGACCTGCGGATCGATACGGACGGGATACCGGTGCTGCACGCCGGCAGCCATCAGATCCTGTTCCTGCCCATCGAGCCTATCTACGGTCCGCTGCCGCCGATTCCGCCACCGCGCGGGAGCGAATCCTGGGACTGCTGTCTGGTAATCGATGCCACCGCCAGAACGTCCAGGATCGCCGAGCACGCGGACCAGCAGGAGACGCAGGACGCCCTGCCCGCGACACTGGACACCTATTTGTTGAACTGCCCGGACCAGTGGGGCGCGATCGTCGAGTCCGTGGTGGAACTGGTCCGGCAACTGGGCCAGCCGGATCCAAACTGCCGGCTCGCCGTCATCGCCTTTGGAGACGAGCCGCCGGCACCAGGCGTCTTCGCGGCCGATCTGGTCCCCCGCTTCCACCTGCTGCACCTGCCCGACGACCGCCCCGCACACCTGCTGATGCCGCTCGCGCCGGAACGTCTCGGCGCGGTACTGCACCGGCAGATCAAGCCGACACCAGGCGCCGATGTCATCGACGCCCTGGCCGATGCCCTGGTCGCGGCGGGCCAACTCCAATGGGGTGACCGGACCCGCCGCCTGCTGGTGCTGATCGGCGACTCGCCCGGACACGCCACGGCGCATCCGGTCCCATATGGCGGCGATGCCCTGGCCCGTCGTAGCGATGTCGATGCCGCGGCGGCCCACCTGCACCGCGACCAGGTCACCATCATGACGCTCTATCAGGCCCCGCCCGCGGCGCTCACCGCGGCCCTGTTGGAGGCCCAGTGCGCCTTGGTCGACCACGCCCGCAATCAATACCGGCGCCTGGCCTCGGTCCCCGAACTGGCCTTCACCACCGCCGACTTCGACCCCCAGGCCGCACTGACGACGCTGCTCGACCGCACCGCCCCGCTGGGCCGCGGGCCCTGCTGGGGACGGTTGGTTCAGCACGCGGCTGAAGACCCGCACGCGTCGAAGCCCGAGTAACGACCGAGACGCCAAAGGCGTTCCCCAAGGTAAGCCCGACTCAGTCGTCGTTGAGAATCGTTCCCAGGCACTGACCATCAAGCAGGATTGCCCCGGTGGGCGCACTGAGCTTCACGGCGAAGGTCTCATCCGGCTCCACCCCGGTGTCACCCCGCAGGTTCACGGTCAGCGTCTTGCTGGTCTGTCCCGGACAGAAGGTCAGGATCCCGCTGGCCGCTGTATAGTCGCTACCCGCCAAGGCACTGCCGTTCGCGGTGGCGTACCTGACCGTCACCCGTGCAGGACCGGCCGGGGACAGGGTCACCGTGAAGACGGCGGCGCTGGTGCCCACGTTGCCCTCGGCCTGGGTGACGTCGTTGATCGCCAGCCCCAGGGCCGTGAAACTCGCCGTGACGCTTCGGGCCGACGTGACGTTGCCCAGCACACAACTGGCCCCGGTGCAGGCCCCGCTGAAGGCGGTGAAGGCATAGCCCGTCTTCGCCATTGCGGTACAGGTGCTGCTCGCACCATGCGGCACCGGATTGGGGGTGCAGGCCGCGGTGCCCCCGGCGACCGGGTTGGCGGTGGCGGTAATTGAGTAACTGGGCAGCGTGACCGCGGCGGGGACAGCACTGAATGCATAGCCGGCGGCGGTGGAACCGGCGCTGAAGCGGATCGGGGTCGAGCCGGTCAGCCCGGCCAGGGTGCGGAAGTTGGCCGTGTAGAGCGTGGTCGCCGTGCAGCCGCCACCGGGCCAGGCACCGTCCATATCGGCCCAGGCGACCTGGACGAACTTATCGGTCGCCGGGTCCGCATCCCCGTCGGCGGTGTCGTCCTCCACCGGTCCCTGGGCGACCAGGGCCGCCGCGCGCACCCCGGCGAGGCTGACGAAGGCGAACTGGTCCGCGTCCCAATGGATGCGCAGGCCGAGCCCGGTCAGGTGGTCCGAGCAGGGATTGGCGGTTCCGTAACCCACCGTGAAGGCGACCGGCTGATCCGGGGCCGCGGTGCGCTGAAGCGGGGCCGGGGTGATGATTTGCTCCGCGGCATCGGCGGCACCGGTCGTCAGCAGGGCCGCCAGGATGAGCCCAGCCGTTGTCATCAGTTCAGGTTGCATGTCCCAACTCCTTCTGTGCTGGTCGCTGAATCGGCCGTCGCGGGCGATCCGCCACGATGCCCGCGCCGTAGATGGCAGTGCCGCAGGTTGGGGTGACGAAGGAACCCCAACGATCCCAGGCGTTGGCCGTTGGGGTTCCTTCGTCACTCCAACCTACTGGGCTCGCCCGCGCCCAGACGCGGACGGTAGCGAGCGGTTTACGGCCGGCCGGATGCGCATACGCCGACATTCCCAAAAAGGACCAAATCACTGTCCGTCGCGCACAAGACGAACGTACTCGGCGTTGAACTTCCGGCTGAGATGGAAGACAGGGTTTTTGGGGTTGAACGACGGCACCAGGCGGGTGCTGGGGAGCCCGCTGAAGGCGGCAGTGCTAACGCGCGCGGCAGATTGGGCAGTGGGCGACTGATAGCCCGCTAAGTCGCCGTTGGTGAGCGCCCGGTTCAGGGTGCTGCCGGCAGTGCCGACGACCTCGTCGAGCGCAGCGTCGATGGTCTCCACCCGGTAATGCGTGGCATCCAGCCGCTCGACCGCGACAACCCGCCGCAAGAAACCGTCGCCGGTGGAGCCGATGATGTAGTCGTTCACCTGGAGCGCCGCCAGGCGGGCGATCAAGGCGGTGTCGGTCGGGTCCGCCACCACATCGACCACGCTGGGATAAAGCGTATTGGTCGCCCCGCTGAGATCTAGGAAGGGCGCGCCGGAACCGGCCGCGGTGGAACCGAAATTGACCAGCAGATCGCGACTGCCGGCCAGTCCGATGGTGCATTGGGTGCGGTCGGCCGAGACCAGGTCACAACCGGTCCACCCGAGGATCTGGCTTTGGGCGGCGGGGGTGGCGGTGAGCACCAGGGTCTGGGCGGCGTCTTTGGTCAGATAGGCGACCGGCACCTGTTGGGCGGCTGGGAGGGTGGAGTCCACCAGCACCACATTGCCGGGGGCGGCGGCGCGGCCTGACCGCAAAAGGCGAGTTTGACGCGGATGCTCTGATAGCGTGAATCCGGCGCCGGGAATCGGCTGAGGGTATGGCCGAATTGCTGGTCCAGGAGCGCGCTCAGGGTCGCCTCATCACCGGCGTGCAGTGCGGCAACGATGCTGCGGCCCTACGCGTCCGGGGTAAAGAGCCGCTGATAATCGAAATTGAGCGCCGCCCGGTGGCTGGCGTTGGCCGGGTTGAACCGGAGCAGGTCACCCGGATCCACGCGACCATCGCCGGTGAGATCGGTCCGGATGAACGGACTCAACAGATCGCCCAGGCGGATCGACACCTCTTCCGGACTGACCTGGTCGGCGAGATTGCGCGTGTAGCGCCAGACGATGTCGGTCAGCGCACTGACCTTGAGCCCCCCGGCGCGCCATTGAGCCGCGGTGGCCAGGGCATGGAGGGTGCCCTGGTTGGACGTGGGCGTCGCATCCGGTACCCCGTCGTCGGCCGCGTCGATATCCTGCCCGCCGGCGGCGGTCACCAGGACCCATTCGTCATCGGCGATGCCGGTGAGCGCCAGTTGAAAAGTGCCGGCCAGGGCCAGGTTGCTGAGTCGGCGTCGGCCTGGATGGGGCCTTCCACCGCGGTGTCCAGGTCGCCCAGGCGATAGGCGTTGATGGTCGCCCCGGCGAGGGGGCCGAGCAGGGCCTGGTTCAGGGTCGGCACCAGGTCGATTGCGGCAAGGTAAGCGGCGACCTGATCCGGGCTCAAGCGGGTGGCACCCGGGCCGATGGCGCCCAGGGTGAGGGCTGAGCCGGTCCGGCCGAGCAGGTAGCGATTGATCAGCACGCCGTCGGTGAGTGCATCGCGGCGGCCGGTGCCGTCCACGTCCAGCAGGGTGCCGGTGCCCGCGAGGTAGGCCGTGATGGCCGCGGCGTCGCGGGTCGACCCGGTGCCGAGTACGCCCTCGGTCAGCGTGTCGCCGCTGAAGCCGAACAGGTGGCGCAGGATGAGCGCGCCGTCGGTCGCGGACGCGACCACCCCGTTACCGTCCGCGTCCAGCCGGGCGGCCTGGATGGTGGCCACCGTACCGAGCAGCAGCATCAATAACCCGAAGGCCAGGTGCGCGCGTATCCAGCCGAGCGTCCGCATGTCCACGTCTCCCTTGCGATCCAAGAGGGCCTTGCCGAGCAAATTACGAAAATCATAGGCGATTTCAGTGGAAATTCAAACCACCGTATGCCATCGCCAGCCCTGAAGCATAACCCCTGACATCGGGCGGCGTCAGCGCCGGTCGGCGCTGGCGTTGGCTGTTGCGGAGTGGGTTGGCCCTGACCAGGGATGGCAACGGGACGCCCTGGCGGATGCCGGGAAGGTGCTCGGACCGGTCGCGGGCGTGCGCCAAGGTAGGCCAGGCAAGCGGTTGCCGGCACCGGTGGTTGCCGGCGGCCGGGTGCCGAGCCGTGCCCGGCGGCGCCTATTCGAGCTGAAGCTGCAACGGCTGGGCCAGCAGGCGACACGTCCGCGCCGGGTCGAGCCAGGGGGCGGCGCAGGTGGCGCGGATGAAGGCGATGGCACCGCGTACGCTCAGTTGTCGATAGAGGTCACGCAGATGGCGGGCGAAGCGCGCCAGGGTGTTGAACAAACGGGGCAAGCGCATCAAGCAGTGATAGCCCTTCATGGCGTTCCAGTCCAGGGCAAACGCGTGCTCGTACTGATAGCCCTGATGGTTGACCTTTTCCGGCCGCCCATTAAGCTAACGAGGTTTCACAGCCGCACCGCCCTCCCCGTACGGACAGCCGTTTATGACCAGTTCCCCGCCCCGCGATCCGGCCGCCCGCCCGGCCCTCTCGGTTGTGATTCCGATGTTTGACGAGGTGGAGAACGTGGAGCCGATGTTGACCCGTGTCCATCAAGGGTTGGCTGACTATGGCGGGGATTGGGAGCTGATCTGTGTGGACGACGGCAGCCGCGACGGGACGGGCACGCGCCTGATGCAACTGGCCGCGACGTACGGCAGCCATGTCCGGATCATCCGGCTGCGCCGCAATTTCGGCCAGACGGCGGCGATGCAGGCGGGGTTCGATGCCGCCCGCGGTGAGGTCATCGCGACCCTGGACGGGGATTTGCAGAACGATCCGGCGGATATCCCGCGGATGGTCGATGAACTGCTGGCCCGCGATCTGGACCTGCTCCAGGGCTGGCGGCAGCGGCGCCAGGACGATCTGTTGCTGCGCAAGGTGCCGTCGCGCATCGCCAATGCGCTGATCGGACGGGTGACCGGGGTGGCCCTGCACGACTATGGGTGCAGTCTCAAGGTCTATCGGGCGGAGGTGATCCGCGAGGTCACACTGCTCGGTGAGATGCACCGCTTCATCCCGGTGTGGGTGGCCGGGGTGACCGCGCCAACGCGGATCGGCGAGACGCCGGTCAGCCATCAGGCGCGCCGCTTCGGTGCCTCCAAATACGGAATTTCGCGCACCTTCCGGGTGCTGATCGATCTGCTCTCGGCCTTCTTCTTCCTGCGCTTCGGCTCCCGTCCGGGGCACTTTTTCGGGTCGATCGGCATTCTGTTCGGTGCCGTCGGCGGCACCATGATGGCCTATCTGCTGGTGGTGAAGTTCGGTCTGGGTCAACACATCGGCCAGCGGCCCCTGCTGCTGGTGTCCATCCTGTTGCTGGTCGCCTCGATCCAGTTTCTGACCACCGGCGTGCTTGCCGAACTGCTGACCCGGACCTTCTACGCGTCCAGCGCGCTGTCGCACCACCGCATCCGCGTCCAGACCGACCCGGCGGACGCCGGCTGGAGGGCGCCGTCGTGAAACTCGCTCCGGACCGCTTGGATGCTTACTTCACCTCGCCCTGGATCCTGGCGGCGGTGGTGTGCTTCGCTTTCTTCTGGCAACTCGGCGCCCTGCCCCTCTACGACCTGGACGAGGGGGCCTTCACCGAGGCGACCCGCGAGATGATCGCGAGCGGCAATTACATCACGCCGCACAAGGACGGCGAGCCGCGCTACGACAAACCGGTGCTGATCTATTGGGCCCAGGCCGCCTCCGCCCAAGCGCTCGGATTCAACGAGTTCGCGCTGCGCCTGCCTTCGGCCCTGGCCGCCGCGCTCTGGGTGTGGGCGCTGTGGCGATTCGTGCGCGAGCGGCTGGATGCGCCGACTGCCGTGGTTGCCGGCATGGCCCTGGCGCTGTCGCTGCAGGTCTCACTGGTGGCCAAGGCCGCGGTGGCTGACGCGTTGCTGAATCTGTTCATCGCCCTGACCTTCTTTGAGATCTACCGCTTCTACACCCGGCCGGAGGCGGGCAGCCGATCCGGCCCCGTGTTGCGCGCCTGGCTGTGGATGGGGCTCGGGTTTCTGACCAAGGGGCCGGTGGCGATCTTCTTTCCGGCGCTGGTGAGCCTGCTGTTCTTCTGGTCCGCGGGCGCCTTGCCGCACTGGCGCCGGGCCGTTCTTTCCCCGGTCGGCTGGCTGATTTTTCTCCTGGCGGCCGGTCCCTGGTATCTGGCCATCTATCTGGACGACGGCGTCGGCTTCTTCAAAAGCTTTTTCCTGCACCACAATGCCGATCGGTTTGGCGCGACCATCCATGGTCACAGCGGCTTTTTCGGTTACTACCTGGTGATGCTGCCGCTGATCCTGCTGCCTTTCACCGGTTGGTTCCTGCGTCTGCTGCTGCCCTGGCGAACCGCCTGGCGCCAGGCCTGGGCGGACCCGCTGGAGCGCTTTCTGTGGATCTGGTTCGCGGTGGTCTTCTGCTTCTTTTCGTTTTCGGGGACACAATTACCACATTATCTGCTCTATGGCTGCACCCCCCTGTTCATTCTGATGGCGCGTCATCGCGACCTGTTGACCAACCGTTGGCTTGCGTTCACACCGCCGCTGGCGCTCTTCGCCTTGCTGCTCGCCCTACCCTGGGTCCTGGGGATCATCGCCTCCGGTGACCACAAGGCACATGAGGCGGCGATGATCAGCGACGGCCGGGCACTGCTGGATTGGTTCTATGTCGCCGGGGTCGCGGTCGGCGGCGCCGCCCTGGTCGGTCTGCTGCTGTGGTCCCGGCCGACGCTCTGGCAGCGGCTAATGCTGGCCGGTGTGATTCAGGGTCTGGTGATCTTCGGCGTGCTCGCGCCCCGCGTCTTCACGGTCTTGCAGGCGCCGGTCAAGGAGGCGGCGGAGCTTGCCCGGCGCCTGGATCTGCCCACCGTGGCGTTTCGCACCTCAATGCCGAGTTTCAGCGTCTACCGCGACGCGATCACCCCGAACCGCATCCCGCGGACCGGAGAACTGGCTTTCCTGCGCGTCGACAAACTCGATGCACTGGCCCGCGAGTTGCCGGACTTGCGGCTCGACCTGCTCTATCGGCGTGGACCGGTGGCGCTCGTATGGGTGCGTGAGCAGTTGCGTCCAACCGGCGACTGGCAGCCCCAGGAGCGCGACGGTGGTTAAGGGCCTGATCGGCTGGCTGCGCCGGGACCTGAACCAGGCGCTCACCGCCGGGGCCGCCCGCACCCCCCTGGACTCGCCGAGCGGGGCCCTGTGGCTGTCCACCTGGGCCTGGTCCAGCCTGGCGGTCGGCCTGACCCTCTGGCTCGCCTGCGGCTATCACACCGGCTTCGCGGCGCTGAACGAGGCCGGGGCCGCCTATCCGGACTGGGTCTGGCACTGGCTCACCTCGATCGGCGGCGAGGGCGTGCCCTTCGTCCTCTGTCTGTTCTTTGCGCGGCGTTATCCGCGGGTGTTCTGGGCCCTGGTGCTGGCCGGGCTGGTGGCCGTGGCCTTCAGCCGGGGCCTCAAGCCGCTGTTCGATGCGGCCCGCCCGCCGACCGTGCTGCCGCCGGACAGCTTCCACCTGATCGGCCCGCTGCACCGGCGGGCGAGCTTCCCGTCCGGTCACGCCACGACCGCCGCGGTCTTTTTCGGGGTCCTGGTCTACTATGCCCGCTGGTCCGAACTGCGGGTGCTGCTGGTCCTGGTGGCGGTGCTGGTCGGCCTGAGTCGGGTGGCGGTGGGTGTGCACTGGCCGGTGGACGTGGCCGTCGGATTCTGGGGCGGCGTGCTCGCGGCCTGGATCGGCGCCCACCTGGCAGCGCGGACGCCCGCCCTGGCGACCGATGCCGCGGTCCATCTGGCGCTGGTGACCCTGTGCGGCTTTGCCGCCGTCGGGCTGATTCTCGGGGATGCCGAGTATGCCGAGGCGCGGCCCCTGCTCCAGGTCCTGGGGTGGGCGGCCCTGGCGAATGGGGTCCTGGGCTATCTGGTCAGCCCCCTGCTGCGGGGATTGGCCGCGCCGCGGCTGACCAACCGACCGGAATAAGTACCTGGATCATCAAGCCGGCCGCAGGGTGGACCAGCGCGAGCGTTGTCCACCTTCCGGTCAGCCGAGGCGCCGGCCCACTGAGGTCCAAGGCTTCAGCCGTATTCCCAGCGCGTCCCAACCTGAAGGCCAGCCGCCCGCCCACGTCGGGTATCATGCCTGGTCACCAAAGTCAGCGCGCCGCGCTGCCTGAACAACGTAACCCAACCGACGCGCATGAACTCGGAGACCAACGCCCAACTCGCCGCTTTCATCCGGGACATCTGCAACCTGCTGCGCCGTCCCCGTAAGCGCAACGAGTTCCGCAAGGTCATCCTGCCGCTGACGGTCCTGCGCCGCTTCGACTGGATCCTAGCCCCGACCAAGCAGGCGGTGCTGACCCTATTATCGGAGGTGACCGCATGATCACGCGCATCTATGTCGATAACTTCCGCTGCCTGGTGAACTTCGAACTGAAGCTTGAAAATTTCAACCTGTTGGCGGGCCTCAACGGATCGGGCAAGTCGTCGGTGCTCGATGTGGTCGATGGGCTGCAGCGCTTGCTTTCCGGGCAAGCCAAGGTCAACGACAAATCCGTCCTGCCCTACGCCAGCCGCACCCGCTGGAGCGACCGCGACACCCAAGTCGTCGAGTTACACACCCAGGTCGGCGGCGAGGAAATGCGCTACCGCCTCAAGGTTCAGCACGAATCGGGCGGACGCCGGGCGCGGATTATCGAAGAGCGACTCGCAGTTCCGGATGGACCTCTGTTCCGGTTCGAGAACGGGGATGTGCAGCTTTACCGGGACAATCTGAGCGAGGGGCCCAAGTTCGCGGCCGAGTGGAACGAATCTGCCCTTGCCCGCGTGCCGCCGCGCCACGATAACCAGCGCTTGACGGCTTTCCTTGAACTCATGCGCAGGGTCCAGGTCTGCCGGTTGAACCCGGCCGCATTCGTCAACGACACCCCCCAAGAGAGCCAGGCCCTCAGTCGCAATGGGGAGAATTTTTCATCCTGGTACCGGCATCTGCTTCAGGAGCACGGAGACAGCTTTGAATACCGGGCGGTTCTCCAGGCGACCATCCCAGGCTTCCAGAAGCTCAGGCTCGAGAAGGTTGGGTCTGAGGCCAGGACACTGGTGGCGGTCTTCGGCTCCGGTAAGGAAGAATACGAGTTGGCGCTCGAAGAGCTATCCGACGGCCAACGCGCACTCCTGGTCCTTTACGGCCTGCTCCATTTCCTGGATAAGTCCGGGCGTCTTCTCTTCTTGGACGAGCCAGACAATTTCCTGGCGGCTTCGGAGATTCAGCCATGGCTCCTTTGCGCTGAGGATGCCATCGGCGACGGGCTGCCGCAGGTGGTGATCGTCTCTCACCACGCCGAGGTGATCGACTATCTCGGCGGTGACCGCGGCCTCCTCCTGGAGCGTGAGGTCACCGGGGTGACCAAGACTCGGCCGTTGCGCGATGTCGGCATCCCCGATACGATGAAGCTCTCCGAAGTCATCACCCGGGGATGGGAGAGATGAGTCGGCGTCGCGTCCAGGTCGTTGTTCTGTATGAAGATCGCCAGCACGCGACCTTTGTGCGCCGTTTCCTCATCCAGAACGGTTGGGAGAACCGACAGATCGTCGTGGTCATGAATCCCCACGGCCGCGACGGGCGCGGTAGCGGCGAACAGTGGGTCCGGGAGCAATACGCCCAAGAAGTGCGCAAGCTGCGTTCCGCGCCGCACGTTGCCAAGGCGTTGATCGCGGTAATCGATGAAGATAAGCAGGGCGTCGGCCGCCGTGACGTCCAGCTTTCAAAGGCGCTGGAAGTAGCGAATTCGCCCGCGAGAAAACCCACCGAAGCGATACTGCACATTATTCCGGCGCGCAATATAGAGACGTGGCTGGAGTACCTGAAGGGTAATGCCGTCGATGAACAGGAGACATATTCCAAATTTGACAAAGGCCTCGATTGCCGCCCGATGGTCAACACGCTCAAGGATATGTGCGATGCCAGAAAGCTGCGCGAGCCCGCGCCCCCTTCGCTTGAGCGCGCCTGCGTCGAGTATCGGACGAGGATGGCGCCTATCTTGGAGAACCGCTGATGGGGAGTATTGACGTCCCTAGCAGCCTGTCGGACTTACGCTGATAACTTGTTGATAGATAGATGTTTCGTCGCCTTTCGGGAACGCCATTATATCGTTCGATATCATTCTGTTACGCTGCAAGTCCGACAAACTGCTAGCCGAGGACGCGCGGCTTGCGCTATCGGGCGGAGGCCGCGTCTTAAGCCGGAGCTTAAGGAACGGCTTCAACCACCCTTGAGGATCTGAATCGCCCCCCGCGCCGCCGCCTCGAAGCGGCGATAGACCGGGTCTTCAAAGTCGTTGCGCCGCTCGGCGAGGATTTGCTTCAACTCATCACGCACGGCCGCCTGGAGCGCGGCGCGCTGGTCGACGTGGCGGAAGGCGTCTCCCGCCAACTGCGCCTGGGTCGCATCGACCAGCCGTTGCGCGGCGGCGAGGTCGATGCTCTCGAACACGTCCGGCAGTCCCTTGCCGAGGCGGGTGCGCACCGGCAGGCCGTCGGCGTCCTCGCCGATCAGGTAGAGCTCGTTGAGGCCGGTGGTCGGGCTGGTGACTGTACTGATGAGGCCCAGCGCCTTGGCCAGCAGCAGGGACGGCAGGGCCTTGTCGCGTTGGGCGCGCTCATCGGCCAGGACAATCTCGGGCCACTGGGTGCCGTCGCCCTCGCCGTGCAGCTCCAGTTTCAATCGCTGCGGATTGTCGACTTGGGCGAGACGGCGCTCGTACTGCTCCTTGAGGAAGCGGGTGGCCTTGGCAAGGCGCAGCGGGAACAGGTTGGTCAGCCCGAGCAGGGTGATTTCGTTCGGCTTGGTCTCGCTCTTGATAATGGCCACCGGGATGTCACCGCGGAAGTTGTCGCGGAACAGGGCCTCCAGGTCTTCACTGAACTGGGCCAGCTCGGGGGTCGCCGGGAGTATGACCAGGA
>Ga0247840_10004288_pt1 | contig 22759 bp, 22 predicted proteins | sample LaCruzMarch2015__FD_192404 | JGI IMG/M metagenome (GOLD analysis project Ga0247840, IMG submission 192404) | Freshwater microbial communities from meromictic Lake La Cruz, Castile-La Mancha, Spain - LaCruzMarch2015_17m | ecosystem: Environmental > Aquatic > Freshwater > Lake | place: Spain... | reverse complement strand
TACTGCGTCGTGTCTTCTGCGTTTGGCTTTCATTTTCGATGGTCTTTCAGGTTGTGGTTTTCCACACCCGAACGCCACCGCTTTTTATAGCTTACCAACTGGTCCGAATTCCGGGGTCCACCTCAATGTGCCACCGCTCCATGTATAGTCCACTGCGAAAGCGGAGTGGGCTGCGAGCAATGCGAGCACGGCAGCAGAGGTGGCAAGAAGACGGTGAAGTAGTGTCTTTTTCATGAGAGTGAGAGGGGATAAACTATTGGGACGTTGGAAATATCGCAAACAAGCAAGGAAATCGCAAGAAAATTTAAAACACGCTTAACGTTTCGTCCAGAATGTGCCTATGGAACAAAGTCGGTTTTTTATGAGATTTAACAAATTTATCAAAATATTTTCACTGTTTTGAGAAAGGAGGAAAATACGCAAAAGGAAACGCGGGGGGTGCAATGGATTGCGAAAGCAAGTTTTTTGGAAAGCGGGACTCAATCAAGGGCGCGCAGACTGCGGAGGAGTCAGGCAAGTTTTCAGTTTTCAGCAGCCAGGCTCTTGTTGAAGCCGGCGCATTCAGACGGGGCAGGGAGTCGTTTGCCGCAGATTTTGGGAAGATCTCGCGCGAAACACGTGCTGGCGGGTTCCAGCCGGGTGGCCTGCTGTTGGCAGCCCGAGGGGCAAGACTCGAGGGAGCGAGCGAGGCAATCGCGGGGAACGCGGAGAGAGGAGATGGCCGGAAGTCGGACGACCCGGCAGTCGTCCCTACGGTGCTGCGGCGCGCGGGTCGAGGGTCAATGAGCCGCGGTCTTGTGGGAGATCCGCCGGATATGCTGATATCCGACGAGGTCCACATAGCCGGAATCATCTTCAATCACGAGAACGTTTTTTCCAAGCAACACATGGTCTGGCGTGGGAATCGAATAAGCCACATCTTCGGCGACGTCCACGCTGAAAGGCTCAAATGGCACCGCATGAAGCAGCTTCTGGATTTGCTCTCTCATGCGGACAATGTAACCGAAGGAGGATCACCGGGCAAGAGGAGAAGAAATTTCTCGCGCGGAGGGAGAATAGAAGTCGGACGACACGGCGTTCGTAAATCCAAGGGACACGGGAGGCGGTGACTATGGATTCAGCACGGCTTATCGGATTGAACCCGAAAACCGTTTTTCTCTGCGGGCTCTGCGTCTCTGTGTGAGGAATCGCCGGATCCGGATCGAATCTGCGTTTCTCTGCGAAAATCTGCGGCTGTCCTGTCTTGCCTTGGCTGGCCTTCCGGTCCTGGCTCGCGGCTCAGATCGGGGGGAGGAGGATGCGGACTGCGGGTTCTTCCTGGCGCTTGGTGCTGTAAATGCGGGCGGGGGCGGTGGATTTGACCTCGTATCCCCGCAGGACGAACTCGGGATAGAACGCATCGCTGGCGGGCTCGTAAACGAGATTGCCGGAGAAGCCGCCGGTGAGGCGGTATTCGTAGTTGTGGTCGCTGCCGAGTTTGCCGGCCTCGCGGTCGGGAGCGAGTTTTACCTGCTCGTTCATCATCACGAGCTTGGCGGATTTCCACGGCTGGCCGGGCTGGCGGACCCATCCCCACATTTTGTAATCCTGCTTATACATCCTGCGGCCGATGAAATAGTCGCCCGGTTGTTCGGCCTGGATGGCGGCATTCATGGCCGTGCGGGCCGGGGCGTCGGACTCGATCGTCTCGCAGCCAGTCAGGGAGAAGGCAACGAGGACGGCAACCGCCAGCAGTTTCATTCCACATTGCTCCGCATTGCTCCGCTTCGCTCCGGTTGTGCCCCCTGCACCAAACATTCGACCTGGTCCCTTTAAACAAAGCGCTCCCGCGTCGGTTTTCATCATTCCGCATTTACTGATCAGAAGCCGACTTTGGCAAGTCTGGACGAGGGGATTTACCGGAGAGATCAAAGGATTTTTATCGTGGCCGAATTCTTCCCGCAGGCTGAAATTCGTTTGTGGATGCCCGCCCTGGTGACGGCGTGTCCCGGTGGCGATCGGGGACCAAATGGAACGGCCTCATTTTACACGGTGGCGGAGCCGGTCAGGAGCGCACTCCCGGCGGATCCGCTCCAGCCCGCAACGGTGACGAGGACGCGCCGTGTGCGCGCCTCACGAATCTCCTGGGTGGCGCAGGCAAGTTGGAGAAATGTGGAAACGGCGAATGCCTCGCCGGCGAGAGTCTTTGGAGCGGAAACCCGGACCCCTGGAAAATCAGCTCTCGGCCCTCCGGATTTTTCAGGAACAGCATCTGATGAAACGACGACATCCGGCGGAACATCGCCCGCAAGATCTCGAGACATTTTATCGAGCCCGGGACCGCCGGAGATGCCGATCTTTTCAATGAGAACATCGCCCGGTCGTGCCGGCCCGATGACCATGGCCACCGAACCTTCCGAAAGGATCGGCGCGCCCGTCCCGCCCGACGAAGCGAGCCCCCACCGCCGGTATCCATCGCAGGCAATCCAGTCAACCTCCTGCGAGGCGACGACCAGGCACTGATCGGCATCGCCCGACCGGATCAGGTCGATCGCGGTATTGAGCGCATCCAGTCCAGCCGTTTCGTCTCCAACCACTGTCAGAACCGATCCGTCGATCCCGAGAATCGCGGCCACATGGCTGGCGGGAGCATTGTAAACCGTCTCGGGAAAAAGCAATGGGCTGCCCGATCCGGATTTGACGACATCCTCATAAAACTTCCGGGTGTAGATCAGAGCTCCATCGGATGCGGCGAAGACGAGTGCGCTACGCCCTGCTGGTAAAGGCCCGGCTTCCACAACGGCGGCCGAGGCAGCCGCGCAAGCGAAATGCGAGATCGCGCTGGAACGGCGCAGCCTGGGATGACGGAATTCAAAAGGCCCGGGCACTCGATAAGCCGGTAGTGGCGGGTGGCCAGCCAAGCCCGGAAGCATGACAACTTCGGGGCGTCTTCCTGCGGAAAATCCGGCCCAGACCGCGGGCCAGTCCGCGCCCAGCGGAGACACGCATCCGATGCCAAGGATTCCGATCGCGCTCATGAACCAAAAAACCGCGGAAGGCTTAGCCGCAGATTAACAAGATTTACACAGATTGAGGAATATCTGCTGCATTCATGGCTCCAAAAAAGCTCACCCGTGGGATGAAATAGCGCCGTTTTCATAACAAGTTATCTGTCGAATTCGAATTTGTGAGAATCTGCGTTCATCTGCGGCGATCAGGGTGAAATCCTCTCCAGCAGAACCGTGGCATTCGCACCTCCGAAGCCGAATGAGTTCGACATCACGCGGCGGAGGGCAGCGGGACGCGCGGTGTTTGCCACGACATCGAGTCCGGAATCAGTCTCGCGCAGGTTGATATTCGGCGGCATGAACCCGTCCTGTAATGCAATGATACAGAACGCAGCCTCGATCGCCCCGGCCGCACCGAGAGCGTGCCCGGTCATTCCCTTGGTGCTGCTCACCGGAACGTCCGGGCACACAGATCGGATCGCAGCGGCTTCGCTTGAGTCGTTGAACGGGGTTCCCGTGCCGTGGGCATTGAGGTAGTCTACCGTCTCCCAACCGGCATCAGCGAGCGCCCGCTGCATCGATCTCCGCGGACCGGCACCATCGGGATTCGGTTGGGTCAGGTGATGGTTGTCATTCGCAAATCCCCAGCCCGGAATCGATGCGAGGGTGTCCGATTCGCGAACCGAAGGAGCGGCCTCAAGCAAAAAACAGGCAGCCCCCTCGCCCAGCGCAAGCCCACTGCGAGCGGAATCGAACGGGCGGCACTTTTCGCGCGTCGAAGCCTGGAGCGCATCGAAGCCGGCAAAGACCATTTCCGAAAGCGCGTCAAAGCCGATCGCCATCACGCGTTTTGCCTGTCCACTGCGCACGAGTCCGGCCGCAAGGCAAATGGCATTCGTTCCAGAGGCACAGGCGTTGGATACCAGCCGCACGGGAGCCCGGAGTCCAAGCGTCTCCATCACATCGCGCACGGGCTGCTGCGGGACATATCCGCGGGTCCAACGCCGGGCATCGTGCGGATTCATTTCGCCGGACAGCCCGCGAAAAAATCTCTCGCCGAGATCCATCCCGCCGCTCGTGGTCCCAGCGACGACGATGTCCGGAACAAACCCCGGGCGCGAATCCAGCGCCTCCCTTACAGCGGGCAGGACGAGTTTTGCGGCGCGCGACCACCTCCCCCACCCCCGGATGCCGGGATCTTCCAACCCGGCAACCTGACCGGCGGTTTTTGAATGAAATGTCGAAACAGAAAATCCACGGACCTCGGAAATCCCGTCGTAACCAGCCTGCAGAGCGCTCCTCGTGGCAGAAAGCCCGCATCCGAGGGGACTCACGCAGCCAAATCCGGTCACGACAGGGAGAAGACGGTCCGCAAAAAAATCGGTCCCGGCCATATCAGTTTGTGGGCGCGTTTGAAAATTCACGCAGCAGCCAGTTCGCGGACGTGCGGAATGTCGCGGGTATTGAGCGGGCGAATCTGGGCGGCTTCGAGAGTGAGAAGAGCAACGGTGTGCCCGTCATAACCGACAAATTCGACCTCGAAGGCGTCGCCATCACCATGAATGAGCACAGCACATCCAACATCACCAGCCAACAAACCATACTGCGGCAGGTCACAAGATAGTGCAACCGGGTCGAGTTCCTGGATAGTTCTCATGATTTGGGCAATGGATGGGCGGTTACAAAACGCGGATTCGCCGCTGACGAGTCAATATACCATGCGCAACGGATGTTCAATACGGTTCCATCAGGAGCATCGATGGGGCCGTCCACCACGAAGCGTGTCCCATGCCGGGTCTGTTCCTGCCCGGCCACTTCGTTCTCAGCAAGATGCCGCAACAGAGCCGATTTGAGGTCCTCCCAACGTTCCAGCGAAAACCCATGTCGAATGAAAAACAAGGCTTTGCTCCCGCCAACCGGATGGGCCGGGTTCAACAGATACCCGATGATCTTCAGTTCAGGAACAACAGCCCTGTCGGCATACGGGATCTTCATTTTGAAAATTCCTCCAACCTGAAATTCGAGTCATCGATCCCGGCCATGTCAGTTTGTTCCCGGGGGAGTGACGACAAATGGTGCGGCGGGAGACGGGGAAGGCAGAGGAATGTTGGAACCTTGGGGTGTGGCGGAGGAAGTTGGCTCGGGGGTCGGTTCCGGCGTGGGGGTCGGCCAGGGTTTGACGAGGTTCGGCCAGCTGTGGACCGGAACGGCGAGGCCGCCGAGTTCGGAAGCATACTTCTCGCAGCGGATCCGCCAGGCCTCGAGGTCCGGCGGAGCATTGGTTTTATCGGCAGTTCCGGGAAAAACCAGATACGCGACTTTAAGATCGCTCACCGGGCGGGAAATGGCGGAGGCCTTGGCATTGAGTTCACGGCAGAGCAGGAGCGAGGCCTCGCCGATCTGCAGCGATGGACCGGCGTCACCGACAACTGCCGGATAGGCCTTCCCGTTGAAAAGCACCAGGGCAAAATCCCCCACAGAGGGAGACCAAGGATCGTCCTTGTCCCTCATCATAAAGCCAGGCAGGACGATGAAGGGATCCACTTCGGACACGAGAAAGCTCCATTTTTTGAGGTCGTAGATCCGGCGCTTGGCAAGATCGATTCCCTCCTCGATCTCCGCCTTGCGGGCTGCAGTCGCCCCCCCGGCTTCCAGTTCCTGCTTGAGCGACGCAAGGCGGGTTTCCTCGACGGCAAGGAACCGGTTCTCGCGCTCCGTCGCCTTTGGCCAGCGGTAGCTCGTCTGCGGCAAAAAATACGGCGACGAACCATCCACCGTCACATTCCTGTCGCCGTCGGATCCATCGGAATTCACATCCATATCACCGACCGCGAGCAGCGCACGCCGCGCGGCGGAGGGGTTCTTCAGGTTCAGGATGGTCTCGCAGTCGAAGAAATTGTGGCGGGAGAGGATGACATCGAGCCGGCCGGCTTCGCGTTCGACCTGCGCCATTTTCAATTTGTAGAGGTGATCGAAGAACGGGGAAACCTCCGCCCCCGCGAGCAGTGCCGGAAAATCGGAAAATGTGCCGGGCAGGAGCGGGTCGTTCTTTTCAAAGTCCTCAACCGTCACGCCCGCACGCGGCAGGCGCGCTTTCACGGTGACTTCCACCTGGTAGGAATCCGCGTCCTTGCGTTCGACCGACGCGGGCTCCGAACTTTTCTCACCAACGACCTTCGCAAAAAGCGACAGGCCGTTGAAGAGCTTGGCGGTCGGGAGCGGTTTCTTGGGCAACCACGGGACCGGCGTCGGTGTTGGAACCGGCGTTGGAGTTGGTGAGGGAGTGGGTGTCGGCGGAGGGGGTGGAGGCGGGGGTTTCTGGCAGGCATCTGCTGCAAAAAGCAGGACTGCGACCGCCAGGCAACGGCGCACGATCGATGACATCCCTCGCCGGTCAGGCGTGGGCAATGAACGCCGAATAAACATCGGGAGGAATATCAAGCATCTTGTAGTCGCTCGAAGAAACAAAAAGCAGTGTCTGCTTGCCACGGCCGAGCACATGCCCGGCCGAATCAAAAATCTCGTGCTCGAGGGTGGCAAATTTCCGGTTGTAGGAGGCGACGCGGATCTTGACGCTGACCGTTTCAAACTCGCGGGTCTCGCGCACAAACTTGTGCTCGAACGAACGCGTGAGGATATAGAACGGCGTGTTCTTGAGGTTGAACTTCGGCATCACGCGGTTGAAGAAAAGCTCCCGCGTCTTGCCGACCCACATGGCATACATCCCGAAATAGACGTTCCCCACCGAGTTGGTGTCGGCATACGTCGCCACGAAGGAATGCACGAACCACTTCCCTTCGAAATGGCCGCTCACGCTGTGGGTGAGGGCCGCGAGATCGAGCGGGCCTCCCTGCAATGCGACAGGGTCCCCGCCAATGTCAGCCGGCGGGCTCATGACAGCCCCGGCGCTCGCGGCGGAATCGGGAGCCTGCGCGTCCAACTCCTGCTTGTCGCTGAGAAATTCCTCGGACGAGCTCGGCTTCACGAGAAGCCAGAGCACGTAGCCCAGCGGGAGAAGCGACCCGACGATCTGGAAGAGTGGCGAGCGGAGGAAGTAGCCGTAGGAAAAGATGACCACCGCCAGGCTCCCGATGCAGAACATCTTGATCTGAGGGATCGCGTTCGCCCGGCTGACAAGGTAGCAGCGGACGATTGCCAGCGTCGAATACCCGACGAAGAACGTCGCGTAAAATATCATGAAAAACTCCAGCTCGAACCGGAGGACAGCCCCCGCGAGCGCGATGAGCCCGCAGAGCAGGAAGACGGGAATCGGAGACGTCAGCAGGCGCGTCGGAACCAAGGAAAAAATCGGGTGGTTGCTCTGGCTGGCATTCGACTTGAAAAACCACTTCAGCGCGATGTAGCCACTGTCGAGGGTCGTCAGCACGCAGACGGAGACAAAAATCCCGTAGGCCGCGAACGTCCACGGCCCGGCCTGCGAGAACAGCTTCATCAGGACCTCCTGCCCATAATTATGGCCGGTGATCCCGACCCGGATGAATTCCGCGGCTCCCCAGTTCAGCGCCCAGACGGTCATGAGACCGTGAAACATCAGGAGCAGGAAAAAGAGAACTGATCCGATCCAGTAGCCGGCCGCGATTGATACGCGCTCGCGGTGCATCTGGATCGCGCGCTGCCATTGCTGGAGGTCGAGCCAGGGGCCCACCAGAAACCCGATGATGATCGGGATGGCATATCCCCAGTAGTTCCAGTCATTGGTCGGCAGCTTCGGAAAGGAGAGCGGCCCCGTGCCCTTCATGGCAGCAAATATGATCAGGAAGGCAAGCGCAGGCGCCATGATCAGAAACAGCACGCCGTGGCTGAACTTGATGCGCTTGATGTCGAATTCCTCACCGAACAGAATGGCGGCCGCCAGCACGACCAGCAAAGTCAGCGGGAGGTAAAGTAGCCACGGCTCCAAGCCGAGCGGCTGCCAGACGTAGCGAAGGAACGCGAAGATCGTCAGCGTGATCGCCAGGACCTGGTAGAGAAAAAAGACCAGCCGGAACGGACGCGACCAGCTCGCGAAAAACTGGGCGAGCGATTCGGACCCGGGCTGCCGGCGGGCGAGGTGGTGGGTCACCAGGCCGAACGAGAGCAGGCCGAGAAAATTCGGTATGGCGAACGTGAGAAGGCCGAACACGCCGAACTGGGTGGTGAACTGGACGGAGAAAAAAAGCCCGAGCCCCCACATCCAGGAAAGGGCCACGGAATTTCCCCAAAGGACCGCGCCGAGCCAGCGGGGGAGGTTTGACGTCGAAGGTGATGCCATGCGTGGAGAAGAGATACTCTTTCAAAAGCGCCTTCGCAATCCGGAACTCCCCGGAATCGGCACCCGGAAGAAATCAGAACAACAGGGTCGCCGGGGACTCGAGGCTCTTCTTGAGCGTCGCAAGAAACGCGGCTCCCGCAGCCCCATCGACGACCCGGTGGTCGCCGCTCAGGCCGAGCGACATCCGCTGGCCGGCGACAATCTGGTCCTGCGCGTTCACGACCGGCTTTTTCATAATCGCCCCGACCGCCAGGATCGCAGCCTGCGGCGGATTGATGATCGCATAGAAATTTTCCACGCCGAACGCGCCGAGATTCGAGACCGTGATCGTGCCCCCCTGGTATTCATCGGGCTTCAGCTTTTTCCCGCGGGCCCGCGCCGCAAGGTCTTTGACCGCGGCGCTGATCTCGCGGAGCGCCAGGCGGTTGGCATTCCGGATCACCGGCGTGATCAGGCCGTCCTCGACCGCGATGGCGACCGAGAGATTGACAGAAGCGTATTCGACGATGGCATCTCCCGCGAAGGCAGCGTTGACGTTCGGATGCTGGGCGGCCGCGCGGGCGGTGGCCAGGAGCACAAAATCGTTGATCGTCACTTTCGGGCCGCCGGAAACCTCGGACGCGGTATTGATGTCTTTGCGGAGCTGGGCCAGAGGCGCCGCGTCAATTTCGACCGAAAGATAGAAATGCGGGATCTGGGTCTTGCTGGCGAGAAGGCGCTCGGCAATCGTCCGCCGCATGCCGGAAAGCGGAATGCGCTTGTCGTCCGCGGATGAGGTCACCTCGATCTTCGCCAATGCAGGAGCGGCACCCCGGGCGACGGGAGCGGCACCGGATTCCGGAACATCTGCGACAAGAATGCGGCCTCCGGGACCGCTGCCGGAAACACCGGAGAGATCAATCCCCCGCTCAGCAGCAATTTTTTTTGCCAGAGGAGAAGCCTTGACACGCAAACCGTTTGCTGACGGAACGGCGCGGGGCTTCGGCGTCACCGGGGAAAGCGGCTTGGGAGACGATGGTGCAGCGACCTTCGCCGGAGCCGCAACGGGCTCGGCTTTTTTTGCAGGTTTTGCGGACGGCTTCCCGTCGCCGTTGAGAACCGCAAGAACGGCACCGACCTTGACCACCCCACCCTCGGGAACGACGAGCTCAGTGATCACCCCCTCCTCGAAGGCTTCCATCTCCATCGTCGCCTTGTCAGTCTCCACCTCGGCGATCACGTCTCCGATCTCGATTTTGTCACCGGCCTTTTTGAGCCATTTGACGAGTGTCCCTTCGAGCATGGTGTCGCTCAACTTCGGCATGGTGATGTCAGGCATAATTGGAAATGATCAGCAAATTTCGAGGACTTTTGCAATGACGCGATCCGCCGTCGGAAGCTGGATCGGCTCGAGAGCCGGGGAGTAGATCGCGGGCGCATCGAGCGAACAGACCCGCTGGACCGGCGCATCAAGATCGTCGAACGCCTTCTCCTGGATTGTCGCGGCGATCTGGGCCGAGACCCCGCAGAACGGCTTGTTCTCGTCCACGAGAACCGCGCGGTGCGTCTTGCGGACGGTGGCCAGAACCGCCTCCTCGTCAAGCGGACGGATCGAGCGCAGGTCGAGGACCTCAGCCCGGATGCCGTGCTCGGCATCCAGCTGCTCCGCTGCCTTCAGTGCCGTGAGGACGGCGCGCCCGTGGGCGATCAGCGAAACGTCTGTCCCCTCGCGCTTGATGTCGGCCACGCCGAGCGGAATCACGTATTCCTCCTCGGGAACCTCCCATGACTCGCCGTAAAGAAGCGTGTTTTCCATCACGCAGACCGGATCGTTGTCGCGTATAGCCGCCTTCATCAAACCCTTGGCATCGTAAGCGGTCGCGGGGCACACCACCTTGAGTCCCGGTGTGTTCGCAATAAAGTTTTCCGGAGTGTGCGAGTGGGTCGCGCCGACATTTGTCCCGCCGTTGGCCGGGCCGCGGATCACGATCGGACAATGGATGAGGCCGCCGCTCATGTAGCGGACCTGGCCGGCATTGTTGATGATCTGGTCCCATGCCACGTAGGCAAAACTCCAGAACATGAGTTCCATGACCGGACGGATCCCGAGCATCGATGCGCCGATCCCCATGCCGATGAAGCCCGCCTCGCTGATCGGGGCGTCCACAACGCGCTTGTCGCCGAACCTTTCCCAGAGGCCCTCCGTGACCTTGTAGGCTCCATTGTATTGGGCGACCTCCTCGCCGATGATCACGACATTCTCGTCGCGGATGATCTCCTCGGCCAGGGCCTGATTCAGTGCTGTGCGGTAGGTGATGAGTGGCATGCTAAAGAATTTGGAATGCGGAATGCGGAGTGCGGAATGGAAAAAATCCCGCGCGGAGCGCGGCGCATGGCCGCCGTGCGGCCCGCTTCATCCTTCCGACTTCATCTTTCATACTTCCTTTAGTCTCCAAAGAAGTGGCGGCCGGTCTGTCCGGCCTCGGTTTGGTTGTCGACCTCCCAGTAGACGTCCTCGAAAATCGATGCCGGGTCCGGCGCCTCGGCAGCCAGAGCAAACTCGCCGGCCGCGGCGGCTTCCTGCTTGATCGCCGCATCGAGTTCGTCGGCGGCCTCCTCGGTGATGACCTTCTCATCGACAAGCTGTTTCCTCCAGAGACGGATCGGGTCGTGGTGGGTTTTGTAGCGTTCGATCTCCTCGGCGCTCCGGTATTTCTTCGCGTTCGCGTCCGCGACCGAGTGCCCGTAGTAGCGGTAGGTGTCCACCTCGAGAACGAACGGCAGGCATTCCTCGTGTGCACGGCTGATCGCGTTCCATGTCTTCGCGCGCACCTCGTAGAGGTCTTCGCCATTGGCCGCATCCCAGGCGATCCCGTAGCCCTCCGCCCGCTCGGCAAGGCAGTTCTTCATCGCGGAGGAACGCTCCATGCTCGTGCCCATCGAATATTGGTTGTTCTCGATGACGTAAATCACCGGCAGCTTCCACAGCGCGGCCAGATTCAGAGACTCATGAAACGAACCCTGGTTTACCGCTCCGTCCCCGAGAAAGCACATGCAGCAGCCTTTGGCCCCCTTGTATTTCAGCGCATAAGCCAAACCCAGCCCGAGCGGGGTTTGACCGGCTACGATCCCGTGCCCTCCCCAGTAATTCTTGTCGGGAGCAAAATAGTGCATCGACCCCCCCTTGCCGCGTGAGCATCCGCTCCCCTTACCCAGAAGCTCCGCCATACAGGCGTTCATGTCCATCCCGACCGCCAGTGCATGCCCGTGATCCCGATACGCCGTGATCACGTGATCATCCTTGCCCATCAGCGACACCGTGCCGACGGCAACCGCTTCCTGTCCGATATAGAGGTGCAGAAAACCGCCCATCTTCCCCTGGTTGTAATACTTCAACGACGTCTGCTCGAATCTGCGGATCCTCAGCATCTCGGAAAGAAACCGGATCTTGTCCGCAGGTTTCAGCGATGCATTGATGCCGGACTTTGAATAGTCGGCTGTCTCTGGCGCTTTTTTCTTTTTTACACTCATGGATCAATCCGGCCGGGACGCCGCCCACCCCGGACAGCATCGCATCGGCAAACGGTAGAGCCTTCCCGAGAAATCCGCCGGTGGCAATGAGGAAATCGCGACCGCGTCATTTTTCGAACGGCCCCCTTGTGCCGCCGGAAAGCTTCCCGTTGAAAATTGCATTTTGTGATCGCCAGACCGGCCGGGAGGGTGCAGCGATGTGGTGATATGGGAATGCCGCAGAACACCATTGCGATCATTTACGATTACGACCAGACGCTGTCGCCGACCTACATGCAGGACGAGGCGCTTTTCCCGGTCTTCGGGATCAATCCATCGAATTTCTGGCAGCGCTGCGGACGGCTGGTCAAGGAGCAGGGGTTCGACAATGAACTGGCCTACATGAAGGTGCTCCTCGATTGCCTGGAGATGGACCGCCCGACGAATGCCAAGCTGCGCGAACTGGGAAGCATGCTGACATTTTACAAGGGACTGCCGGAGATGTTCGAGGAGTTCGGGACCGGGCTCCTGACGGCCGAGCACGAGGCGCACGGGATCAATGTCGAGCACTACATCGTCTCGTCCGGCCTGAAGGCGCTGATCGAGGGGAGCCGGCTGGCCCCGTATATCCGGAAGATTTTCGGCTGCGAGTTCGCCGTGGACGAGCACGACCGGATCACGTTTCCGAAGCGGGTGATCAGCCACACCCAGAAGACGCAATTTCTTTTCCGCATCAACAAGGGGATGCTTGAGATGGACGAGGACGTGAACGACCACATGGCCCCGGAGTTGCGCCCGATCCCGTTCCAGAACATGGTCTATGTCGGCGACGGTCCGACCGATGTGCCCTGCTTCACCGTGATGCGCAGGAACGGGGGCCAGGCAATCGCCGTTTACAACGCGGATGACCCGACGCGGGTGAGCTTCAAGAAATGCTACCAGCTCAGCACTCATGCGGATCGCGTGAAGAATATCGCGCCGTCGGATTTCCGCCGCGGCAGCCACCTCCGCCTCCTCCTCGAGGAGATGATCCAGGAGATTGCGGACGGAATCGTCCAGAGACGGCGTGAGGACATCGAAGCGGGCACGGTGAAGGCCCCGAAATACTGAGTGAAAATTCAACGATATCTGGACAGAAACGGAGCGATCGGTTTCGCAAAGCTGGCTGGCAACGGCACCTCCGAGAAATTATCGGGCGGATTCGAGCAGGGGTTTTCCGGAACCGGCGAGCCGGCGGACGTCGTCAAGGTGCTGGCTCCGGTCGATCCGCCGGCAATCTTCTGCACCGGGATGAACTACCTGAAACACGCACAGGAGACTGGCGGAAAAGTCCCTCAATTTCCGATCCTTTTCATGAAGGCTCCCTCGGCCGTTCAAAACCCCGGCGATCCGGTCATTATTCCAACAAGGCTTGCCAGCCACGAGGTGGACTACGAGTGCGAACTCGCGGTGGTGATCGGGAGGACGGCGAAAAACGTCTCCCGGGCCGAAGCGTTGGATTACGTCGCCGGCTACACCTGCGCGAACGACGTGAGCGCGCGCGACTGGCAGGTCCGGTTCGGCGGCAGCCAATGGTGCCGGGGAAAAACCTTCGACACATTCGCCCCGATGGGCCCCTGCCTGGTCACTCCGGATGAAATCCCCGACCCGAACTCCCTCACGATCCGCACCATCCTCAACGGAGTGACGATGCAGGAGGACAGCACCTCGGACATGATTTTTGACGTGCCGGCACTCATCGAGTTTTTCAGCGGGAGCACGACGCTCCGGCCGGGCACCGTGATTCTCACAGGCACTCCGAGCGGGGTCGGCATGGCCCGCAAGCCGCCCGTCTGGCTGAAGCCCGGCGATGTGGTGACCATCGAGATCGACGGCATCGGCTCGTTGACCAATCCGGTCCAAGCCGAAAGCTGACCTTCTACTTCTTCTCCGCCTCGAGGGTGGCTTTGGACTCCTGAAGCGCGGCGAGATGGGCCTTGTCAGGCACCGGATACTGAAAGTGGAGCGACTTGAGCGTTTTCACAAGAACGTCGGCGATGACAGTGCGGGTGAACCACTTCCTGTCAGCGGGAACGACGTACCATGGCGCCTGTTCGGTGCTCGTCTGGGATAGCATTTCCTCGTATGCGCGCTCGTAGTCGTCCCAGAATGCGCGCTCCTTGACATCCGAGGGAGAAAGTTTCCAATTCTTTGCAGGATTGTTGATCCGCTCGAGGAACCGCTTTTTCTGCTCGTCCTTCGAGACGTGCAGGAAAAATTTGACGATCTTCGTGCCATTGTCTGTGAGGTATTGCTCGAAGCTGTTGATCTCGCGGTAGCGGCGCTTCCAGATGCCGTCCTTCTTGAGTTTCTCCGGAAGTTTCTGCGCGTCCAGAATCCGGGGGTGGACGCGGACAACAAGAACCTCCTCGTAATACGAGCGGTTGAAGATGCCGATCCGACCGCGCTCGGGAAGCATGATGTTCGTTCGCCAGAGGTAGTCGTGGTCGAGTTCATTTACAGAGGGCGATTTGAACGAGGCGACCTGGCATCCCTGCGGGTTGAGCCCGCTCATCACGTGCTTGATCGCGCCGTCCTTGCCGGCCGCATCCATCGCCTGAAAGATGATCAGAAGCGAATACGTGTCGGCTGCGTAAAATATGTCCTGCAGCTCGGCCAGCTTCTCGATGTCCTTTCTCAGCTTTTCCGCCGCCTCTTCCTTGGATTCAAATTCCCCGTGATCGTCAGGGTCGAATTTTTTCAGGCTGACCTTGCTTCCGGGTTTGACGAGATAGTCGGAGTGTTTCATGGGAGGAGTTTCCTCCAGTATGGGCCTGCGGGATGCCTGTTGGCGATCCTAAAAAGCATCCCGTCGCGCGGCGGGAGGGACTATTTCCCTGAGAGCATGATCTCCGGTCCGATCTCGCCAATGAACTCCGTGATCATCTCCAGCGTCTGCTCCTGGTTTTTCCCGCCGGGAACGAATCCATCCAGAACCGGTGCGCTGATGATAACATAGGCCCACCGGTGGCTTACGCCGTGCACCACGCGGTCCCAGTCGGTGTGAAAAATCCGATACCAGTGGTGTGGCGTGGTGATGTCCTTTCCGATGAACCAGTAGAGAAAGAGGCTGGTGAGTTCCTTGCGGACGCCGGGCTGCACTTCCACAGGACGGGAGATCACGAGTTTCATGACCTCGAGAGTGCGCCCGTCGTCGAGCTTCACCGGGATCACCTGGCTGGACTTTTTTGTCCAACCCTGCGCCGGCAGGCAGGTCTCCGGGCGGTGGATGCTCCGCTTTTCCCCTCCCGAGAGAACCACCTGACAGTTGATCTGCTGACCTCCGACGCTGGCGTAGAGCATTTTTGCAAACTCGGTATCGGTGGGAAGAATGACGCGCTCGGACTCGGACACGCCAGCCTCCGTTCCGGTGAATGCCCCCACCCGCTCAGGGAGCTTCATGTTCACCCCGCTCTCCATGTTGATGCGGGTTTCGGTGCCCTGCCGGGAAAAGAATAAGACAGCCGCCACCAGCGCGAGAAACGCACCGCAGCGAACGAGAAGACTAGTATTCATGCAGATGGAGAAATGGACGGATCGAATGAGTGCCGGACAGGCAGGTCGCGCACTGGCTTTGGGATTCCGGGAACATGTTATTTGGTATTTTCCAAAAGGTCCGGAAGCATGGCAGAAAGTTTTTCCTCCACCAAGCGGATAGAAAGGCTTTCCAGGCAAAGATAGGAGGGCTGAATGCAGCGGTCCACGCAGGGACGGAACGGGCACGCTCCCGAGGCCGCCACCAGGTGTTCATTTCCGAATGGTGCAAACCACGCCGGGTCACCCGACCCGAATACCGTCACCACAGGAACCCCGACCGCAGCCGCAAGATGTGAGGCAAAGGAATCATTGCAAAGAACCCCGTCTACTCCTGCAAGCAGGGCAGCCAGCGAAGCCGGGTCGGGGGATTCAAAGGCCCGCTGGCTTGGCACCAGCGGATGCGGGCATTCCTCTCCGGGCGGTTTCACAATGACCACAGCCACTTTCCGTCGCGGGAGCCAGTAGCCGAGAAGGGTTTGAAAATGTTCCAGCGGCCAGCGTTTTCCCGGCAGGCGTCCCCCCGCGTGCATGGCCAGAACCTGCATCCCTGCCTCCCGGCTGGATTTGATAAAATCGCGGAGCTCCAAGGGTAACCCAGGGACTGGCAGCCACGGAAACGAGAAATCCGGGGCGCAGCCGATGACCTCCGCGATCTGACTCCAGTTGCTGCAGTGGGTCTGGCCTTGCGGCGCACGATCAAGCGGATTGGTCAGCAACGGTCCCCTCAGCGAAAGAACGCGAGTCGCAAACCCACCTGCCAATAACCTTCTCTGCCTCCAAGGTCGCGCGGCTCCGTAGAAATTATGTGTGGTGACCCGGAAGCCGGCCCGGATCCCGGCGCCCGACCATTTCATCGCGAGGTGGGCCCTGGTATCCGGCCAGGCACAAACCGCTGCGTCACGGGCGCCCAGTTTTGGCAGCTGGCGGAAGACATCCCTCCATCCGCCGCACTCGACGATCTGGCAGCCCGGCACGGCTGCACGAAGAAATCCGGCAACACCCGGCCTGCAAAAAACAGTGCACTCACGAACCAGCGAAGCCGTACGCAGGAATGGCAGCGCCATCACTGCGTCCCCCAGGTGGTGCATTTCGATGACGAGGAGTTTCATTTTTTGCGGGCTTTGGCGACGCGGGAAAATACAGACCGCTTGAACCGGTAGTAGTGGCTTCCGAGTGTGCGCATCCAAAAAGCATCGCGCAGAGGACGCCAGTAGATTCCATAGCGCGCCTGCATCCGGCGCGCCTCGTCCCATGCGGCGGGCAACTGGCGCCAGGTCTTGGCAGCCGAGTGAAGCCGGCACGAGGCCAGCGGCACACTCAACTGAGTCCAATGCGTGTCACGGCAGATCCTCAGCCAGAATTCGTGATCCATGCAGAAACGAAGTTCCGCGTCGAAAAGCCCGTGCGTTTCAAACACCTTTCGCCTCAGAAAAACCGCCGGCTGAAGCAGGAAGTTTCCTCTCCGCAGCCGCCCGACAGAAAATGGCCCGGCATGTTTTCTCCGCTTCCAACCTTCCTCCAAAAAGTAGGCATCGCCGTAGACGACGTCCACTCCGGGATTTCTGGAGAACGCCTCATGGACCGCCTTCAAAGATCCCCGCTCCAGCATGTCATCAGCACAGAGATAGGAGACGATCCCGGCGGAAGTCATCCGGATACCCTTGTTGATCGCATCCGTCTGCCCGTTGTCGGGCTCCGATACCCATATTGCTGAATCCTGACCTCTCAGGATGTCGAGCGTGTTATCCGAGCTCCCCCCATCGATCACGACGTGCTCGACATCCAATCCCGCAAATGAAGCCGCCTCCCGGACGGACCCCAGGCATTCGCCAAAAAATGCTCCCTGGTTCAGAGAGGGGGTGATGATGGAAATGGTCGGCATGATTTCAAGTGACCGGGCATGAGGTCCTCAAAAAGTCCACGATACTTCGCAAGCACTGCATCCCAACTATATTTCTCTGCGGCACGGGCCAAAGCAAGCGCTCCCAGCTCCCGGCAGCGGGCGGGATTCGCGGATAAATATTCCAAGCGCCCGGTCAGGGAAGCAACGGGGTCCAGCGCATCAAACGGATCGGCAGCGTCGCCGAGCACCTCCCTGGTCGCCGGGCTGTCCTTGAAGATGATCGCTTTGCCCATCGCCATCTGGTCGAGGAGGACCAGCCGCGTCGCCTCGATCGCCGCCGGCATCACAAACGCCAGGGCGTTCTGGCTCAGCTCGACGTAGGAATCCCCGAACCTGGCATCCGTGAAAATTACGCGCTCGTCAGCCAGCGATACCAGCCGGCGGAAATACGCATGCTCGTAATTCTGGGAACCCGTAATAACAAGCTTGAGCGGCCCGCGGTAATTGCGCCACGCCGTCAGGAGGAGATCAGCCTCATTCTCAGGAGTCAGCCGGGAGACATGCAGGAAATAGCCCTCTCGATCGAGGCCCCACCGCTTCAACTCGCCGCACTCGACCGGGTTCGTGCGGAACTGGCAGCCGTAGGAGATGTAATCCGGAGTCACTCCGTATTCCTTCTCGTAGCGGGTTACGATCTCGCGGTTGTCGGCGACAATCCGGTGACCGAGTCGCGTCGCCCAATATTCGCTCAAACGCAGCCACTGACGTCCACCGGTCCCCCATTTCGCACGCCGGAAATCCGCCCCGTCCACATTGATCACGACTTTCAGTCCGAACCGGCGCAAAAACCCCGCAAGGATCGAGTTCCCCACCCCGCAAAGATAGATCAGGTCATACCGGCGGAAGATCGCGTCCAGCGAACTCAGCGTCGTATGCACGATCGTGTCGAGGTTCTTTGTGGGAATCGTTGGGAGCGTGATCACCTGCATTCCCTTGAAAAATTTCTCCGTCAGCACATAGCGCGGATAACGGTTGTAAACCGTCACCTCGTATCCCTGCGAAACGAGCCTGCTGCCGAGTTCCTCGACCACGACCTCGAACCCCGAATACCTGGCCGGAACCCCTCGCGAACCGAGGAACGCGACCCGGGTTGGACGCAGGTGCCATGGTCTACCCAGCAGCGCATCACGGAGAAGATACCAGAGGAAAAGCGAGTTGTATTTGAAATACCGGGGGAAAAGCCTCCCGGGTTCCTGCGACAAACGGTAAAGCCAGGTGAGCCCGTTTTTCTGCATCCATGCGGGCGCGAACGGACGGCTCCCGGCCAGCAGTTCAAACGCATCGCCGACGGCAAAAAACACCCCGTGCCGGTAGCGCGGAAGGTTTTTTACAATCCATCGCTCCTGCCTTTCCCCGCCCAGCGCGACCCAGATGAAATCTGCTCCGGAATCACGGATCCTCGCGGCGAACTCCTCCTCGTCCTCCTCCGACCAGGCACGGAACGGCGGGGAAAATGTCCCGGCGATTTCGATGTCGGGCTGGATCTCGCGCGCAGCCTCAGAGAGCCGGTTTAAGCAGCTCTCGCTCCCGCCAAAGAAAAAATGCCGGAACGGGCGCGGCGTATGGCGCAGGACATGCCGCATAAAATATGGCCCGTAGACCCTGTCCTTCAACCCGGCTCCCAGGCGGTTCATCTCCCAGACCAGCGGGTAGCCGTCGGGAAGAACGACCTTGAACGTGCGCATGACGTCTCCGAAGGAACTGTCCGTGCGCGCCAGCGAGATGATGTGGGTATTGCTGGCAGCAACTGCGGATGGCTCCGGCACTGCAGCCAGCCGCTTCACCTCATCCAGCCCGGTGTCGTAAGTGGCACAATGCACCGGCGTGCCAAGGACGTTGAGGCTTCTCAGGTGCATGAGGAGAGAAACATGGTGATCTGCAATGAAGTCAACGCCGGAGTTCCCTTGCAGCGATCCGCTCACGAAGGCGTGTTCCAACCGGATGCCCCGAGGGCCGGCCGCGCACGGCCCCCTGCCAGAAGCAGAACGAGGCGTCGGCGAACGAGGACAACCCGCTTCCGTGTGTCCGGAAAAACCGGCGGTAGTTCCCCGGGAGATACCTCCACATGTGCGCGCTGTGCCGCGAGTGGAACGAGAGGTAGGAGAGGTTCTGCAAAAGAGAGCAGAACTTCAGGTAATCCGAACGCCGCGCGGATCCGTCATCCTGCGGATCCGGAGGAAGGTGCGCAACAGACGCAAGACATGTGAAGACCCCTCGCCCGCCGGATGCCAGGCGCATGGAATATTCCAAATCCTCTCCCAGCATCCAGAAGTCGGACCGGTGCAGCCCGGCCGCCGCAAAAGCATCGCCGTCCACCAGCAGGCATGCGCCGGTCGCCCAGCAGAATTTGTGCGGGCCAGGACCGAGAAGGCGCAGCGCATCGGCCGGGGTCGCCGCCTCCCGGATCAGGCTGCGCAGGCGGATCTCGGAAGGTTCGGGAAATCCCCACAGGCGGCCCCTGCCATCCTCAAGGAGCGGACAGATCGCGAGCGCATCAGCCTTCTCGCGCTGGAGAACCTCCAGCGTCGTCGGCGGCAGCACGACGTCGTCGTCCAGAAACAGAATGTCCGTTAGGCCGAAAATATCCCTCGCCCGTCCCGCCCCGTTCGCCCATCCCGCGCCGGGACCGGGGTTGGAAAGATCCGGAAAGATTTTAACCGGGAATTCCCTCCGGGCGGCAGACCCGGGAACCGTCCCGGCATGATCCATCACGATGCAACCGGCGAGGGAGACGGTGGATTTTTCCAGGCTGGCCAGCAGACGCTCCAACTCGCGCTCACGCTTCCAGGTCACTACCACCGCGACGACGCGCTTCATGCCCGCTTCCATTCCCTCAGTGTCCGGTCCAGCGACTCGTGCACGTCCGGCATTCCGACCCCGCACCTCTCCAGCTTGGAAGAATCGAGCACACAACTCGCCCGGAATACCCGGCCCGGGTAAGACAGAAAATCCTGCTCGCTCCGAAAATACTCGAAGCGCTTGTGGCAGATCCCGTGCTTCTCCAAGGCAGCAGCCACCTCGCTCGTAAGAATCGAGCCCGCATTCGTCGCGTTATAGAAGCCATCGGGGACCTCCGCCCGGAGCGAGCGCACCGCAACCGATGCGAATTCCTGAAGCTGGGAAATCGAATTCCGGACCTCGAGCAGCCGCTCGTAACACATGAGCTTCGTCAGGTAGTTCCTCTTGTTGTCGCAGGAATCAAAAGGAATCCTTAACCGCCAGACCAGGGCTCCTGGTGCTCCAGTCAGCAGTTTTTCAGCCATCCATTTGGTTCTCGCATACCAGCCTGCACGCGGGTCGAAAATGGCGAACTCAGGCTCGTCCTCCTCCGTGAACCCCGCCCCATCCGGTCGGCAGCCGTTGTAAATGCATCCCGAAGAGACGTGCCCCCAGCGGATGCCCTCCGATCCGAGCACCTCGGCCAGCACACCCGGAACGATCGTGTTCGCCCGCAGGGTGTGCCACTTCTCGATCTCTGTCCCATCGATATTCGGCCGACCGGTGAAGCCGACAGCGTTGATCACGAACTCCGGCTTGCCGACCCCGGCAAGCCAGGCAGATAGGGCGTCCCGCGACGTGAGGTCGAGTTCGCGATGCGAAGGGGCAAGGAATTCCAGACCCTCACCGCGAAGCCGGTCGGCAATCGCAGAGCCCACGTAGCCGCTCGCACCAAAAAGGACAATCATCGCGGTCACTCTGTAACAGCACCTCCTCTGCCTGACCAGAATTTGTCACCGCGATCGGACACGTCCCCGTGGATTTTAAATCACGAAAAATCCTCAAAGAAAACGTTGCAACATTCCCCTCAGACGGCATACTTCAGGGCTCTTTTCAAGGAGTCGTAGCTCAATCGGTTAGAGCGCCGCCCTGTCACGGCGGAGGTTGCGGGTTCGAGCCCCGTCGACTCCGGTTTTTCGGGCTCTCCACCATACAATCGGGATGAGGGTCACTGTCGAAGTCCACTCGCCCGCGAGACACTCGCGCGGTTGTTCGCGTCGAAATGCAGAGCGATTGTCATCCGGGCGGAATTACCCTCACCATCCTCTGCAGAGTAGTCCATCAGGAGCACATCGGGCTTGGTCCATCGCAGTGCCAAATCGGACGCCAGCACGGTCTTGGCGTAGTGGTCCCGCTTCATGTCAAGCGAGGGCATTTCTCTGCGCCTAAGGATTCGGAGCCGGTCACCCGGTTGAATAGGCTTGTCGATGGCGATGGAAAGTCATCCCATTCCCGCATGCATGAGGACACAGGTGCCGTTCGGGAGTTCTTTGACCGCTGGGAGGTTTATAAAGCATTCGTCGTCCAAAATTACCTCCACCACCGGGAGGCGATGGCTGCTTTTACGGAGTGGCTGGATGCCCGGGGGCCGGTCGGGGATTTTCTGGATCTGGGCTGCGGAGACTCGGTCTTCACCTCGAAGATCCTGGCGTCGCGCAATGTCGCCTCCTATACCGGGGTGGACTGCTCGCCGGTCGCGCTCAGGCTCGCGGAGGAAAATTTGTCCTGCTGCGCGTTCCCGCGCAACCTGATCTGCGCGGACTTTTTTCAGGAGATCCCGAAGATGACCGCCGTCTTCGATGTCATCTTCATCGGCCTGTCATTTCATCATCTTCCGACGAACGACAAGACCACCTTCCTGCGATCCGTTCGCTCCCGCCTGAAACCGTCCGGTGGCCTGGCATTTTTCGAGCCTGTAAGGCTTGATGGCGAGGACCGCGAGGGATTTTTAGCCCGCACCTCCGAACATGCGCATGCGGCATACACCGGGCTCACTCCGGATGAACTCGAGGGAGCCCTCACACACATCCGCAGTGCCGACTTTCCGGAATCCCCCGCCACCTACTGCCGCATGGCACACGATGCAGGGTTCGGCCAGGCCGGGATGCTCTACATCTGCCCTGAAAAACTCTTTGCCCTGATCGCCTGCACCGCTATCGAAGCATAGAAAAATCAAACGGCATAGGTCTCTCCCTATCCCGGGAGGCCCTTGAGCATCTCGGCGTTGGTCGGGTATTTGCGGATGAAGAAGAGGAGGCGCTCGATGGCCTCGATCGGTTTGTGTCCGGCGAGTCCACGGCGGATGACGTTGATCTTTTGGAGATCCTCCCCAGAAAGGAGAAGTTCCTCGCGGCGGGTGCCGGAGAGGAAGATGTCAACGGCCGGATAGATCCGCTGGTCGCTGATCTTGCGGTCGAGAACGAGCTCCATGTTGCCGGTGCCCTTGAACTCCTGGAAAATCAGCTCGTCCATCCGGCTGTTCGTCTCGATGAGTGCAGTGGCCATGATCGTGAGCGAGCCGGCTTCCTCGGTGTTACGCGCAGCTGCGAACAGCTTGCGCGGAATTTCCAAGGCGCGGGCGTCCACGCCGCCGGACATCGTGCGACCTCCGCCTCCCTGCGCGTTGTTGAACGCGCGGCCGATGCGGGTGAGCGAATCCATGAGGACAAAGACATCCTTGCCCATCTCCACGAGTCGCTTGGCGCGCTCGATGGCGAGCTGGGCGATGCGCGTGTGGGTTTTGATGTCGCAGTC